>MKWU01001176.1_pt1 | contig 46942 bp, 45 predicted proteins | sample 809101 | NCBI WGS metagenome assembly MKWU01 (sample SAMN05860141, study PRJNA318959) | sponge metagenome | host: Aplysina aerophoba | place: Slovenia: Piran, Adriatic Sea, Gulf of Piran | collected 2013-05-07 | reverse complement strand
CTCGCGAATCTCGCGGTGGTCGTCGACCACAAGCACGTGCAGGGATGCATCCATGGGCGGAGCTTACGCGCCTTCCCGGACGCTGCACGAAAAGTTTGTAACAAGGTGTGTCAGGAAGCCGCCGCGACACTGGAAGCGACACTTCTCTCCTTTCTTCGGCAAGGTTCTGCGACAGCCTGCGCTCATGTTCCCGTCATCCATCGACACCCGATGGATCGATCGAACAAGGAGAGAACCGATGAATTCGAAGACGAAGACACTGACCGCCATCGCCATCGCCGCCGCCGTCGGCGGGACCGCCCTTGCGGGCACCAGTTACGCCGGCCACCGCGGCGACGGCGACGGCATGGGCTTCCTGGACAAGGGGCAACTCGCGGTGTCGGCGATGGCGATGTTCGACGCCGTCGACGCCGACGGAGACGGCACGCTCACACAGGTTGAGATCGACACGCTGCGCAACGACCGTCACGCCGCGCACGACGCGAATGGCGACGGCAACCTCGACCTCGGAGAGTTCGCCGGGCTCTGGCACGAGACCACGCAACCGCTCACCGTGCGTGTGTTCCAGATGCTCGACACCGACGGCGACGCCGTGGTCAGCCGTGCCGAGTACGATCGTCCGCTTGCCGACATCGTCGAACGCCTCGACCGTGACGGCGACGGCGGCCTCTCGTTGCAGGACCGCCGGCACGACGACGATGACGGTTGGTGGTGGGACGACGACTAGCACCGGTCCGGAGGCATCCCGGCCACCGCCCACGGCGGGCGGCCGGGATGCGCCGCCCGGCGCCGGCATGGACCGCCAGGACCGCCGGAACGCAACCTGGCACGCGAGGGCCATCAGATGACCGAAGAACGATACCACCTGTCCGCACGCCTGATTCACTGGATCATGGCGGCGGGCTTCGTCTTCATGTGGGGCTGCGGCTACGCGATGACGACCCTGGTCGAGGACGACTCTCCGCTGGAGGAGTTCCTGTTCGACCTCCACATCTCGGTTGGGGTGACGCTGCTCGCGCTCCTCGCCCTGCGTATCACGGCCCGCCTGATTCACCGGCCACCGCCGCTGCCGTCTTCGATCCGGGGCATGGAGCGTACCGCCGCGCATCTCGGCCATGCCGCACTCTACGCGCTTCCCGCGCTGGTGATCGCGGCCGGCTGGGCGGAGACGAACTTCGGCGGCCACGCCGTGCAGTGGTTCGGCATCGAAATGCCGACGGTTTTCCCGGAGACCGGGGAGATCCTCCAGGATCTCTCCGAGGACGTCCACATGTGGCTCGCCTACGGGATGCTGGCGGTTGCCGTGGGCCACGTCGCGGCAGCCTTCAAGCATCGCTGGATCGACGGCCACGACGTCATCCGCCGCATGACTCTCGGCGGCAGGTAGAGGCATCACGGTCCAGGCGCCGGGGGCGCCCGCAGGACTTGCGCGGGCGCCTGGCGCCCAGGACGGGCCCGGTCACGAAGAACGGGAAAGACACATGTTGACCGATACGCACAAAGACTCTGGACGGCCCGCGGCGCCCTGAGCCGGTGCCCGGAACCGGCCCGGCATCGAAGGCGCGGCTTTCGCCCGCAGGCTCAATGACCGGCTCGCGAACGAGGTCGTTGCGGCGCATCCGCATCGGTTCTGCGCCTTCGCCACGCTGCCGCCGAGCTTGAGCGGCTCGGTGCGCGACCACGGTTTCGTCGGCTGCAGGTTCCCAGATCACGCCGCCTTCGCGCCGAATCGCTCGGCGTGCCGATCTGCATCCACCCTGCCCTGCCGTCGCCGCAGGCGATGGAGGTCTACTACGACGGGATGGGCGACAAGTTGGCGAGCCGGATCCTCGGCGGCTCGGGCCATGGCTGGCCGCACTCATTGTCTCGAGCGGCTGGTTAGGCAGGGCCGCTCGGCATCCAGGGAGGACGCCGCGATGAACGAGGGCCAGCAGCGCATCCTCGCCATTGGCAGCCCCGGCACGCTGAATGCGTTCCGAGAGGGCCTGCCGCAGAACTGCAAGGACGATCTCTGCGTCCCGGCATGCCGCCTGATCCGGCATCGGCGTTTCATGTTCATGACGGACGAGCTTGAGCGCCCCTGGGCGGAAAACGAGATCGAGACCGGAACCAGGCGCTACGGCCTGCGCTTCGATAGTGCCAGGAAGACCATCGTGGAGACAGGAACGTGACGGACGATGAGCGCTACAGCCTGGCCGCGCGCCTGATGCACTGGATCATGGCCCTGGGCTTCGTCTTCATGTGGGGATGCGGCTACACGATGACGACGCTCGTGGAGGATGACTCGCCGTTGCAGGAGTTCCTGTTCGATCTCCACATCTCGATCGGGGTGACGCTTCTTGCGCTTCTCGTCCTGCGCATCGCGATCCGCCTGGTCCATCGGCCGCCACCGCTGCCCGACTCGATCCGGGGCATGGAGCGCACTGCTGCGCATCTCGGCCATGCCGCGCTCTACACGCTTCCCGCGCTGGTCATCGCGGCCGGCTGGGCGGAAACGAACTTCGGCGGCCACGCCGTGCAGTGGTTCGGCATCGAGATGCCCCGGATCTTCCCCGAGACCGGGGAGAGTCTCCAGGACCTGTCGGCCGAGGTGCACATGTGGCTCGCCTACACCATGCTGGCGGTGGCCGTGGGCCACGTCGCGGCAGCCTTCAAGCATCGCTGGATCGACGGCCACGACGTCATCCGCCGCATGACCTTCGGAGGCAGGCAAGCATGAACGCGGGTTACGGGAAAGAGGTCACTGGAGATGTGGCTCGTGACAAATTTCCTGCTCAGGCGTTGACGAAGAATCCGCCGCCGCCAGAGGATGTATGACAGAACGCGGGGCTCCAGATACCTCCGACCCCGCCAGGGAGGCCGCGGATCCTTCCCTCCCGCGGCCTCCCGCGTGACCCAGGAAATCGAAGTGAAGACAGCGTCGGCGCTTTCTTTTCTCTTTTCAGTCACCTCGCCCCGCTTGGCGCCCCTACCAACGGGGCGTTTTTTGGCGAAAGATCCTTGATGATGCAGCCAAGGGAGAAATGGTCATGGAGAAAAGGAAGGCCACCGAGAGGCCGGCTCGCCAGCGTAAGCCAGGATTGAAGGCAGACTACCGTGGGGCCACGCCCGGGCTGGTGGGTCTGGCCGTTCCGCGATATCGCCCGGCTGCGAAGATGCGCCCCTTCAAGCGACGTGTCTCCCAGAAGGAGATGGTGTGATGGATGATGGTGGCCGGTGAGAGAGGGGATCACATGACAACACGAACGATCATCACCGCGACTACCGACACATGAGCAGATGGAGCTTCCTGGTTGTCTTCTACGGTTCAGCCTTCGGGTTGTACGCGCTGTACACGCTGATCAGCGAGAGACCGGTCGAGGGGTGGATGCTGCTGGCCGGTGTCATTGTGATGGCCATCGTTCTCGAACTGCTGCTTTGGCCTCTTGTCCGGAAACGCTGAACTTCGCCGACCCTGGCAGGGGAGGATGGCAGCGTCGGCATTCCCGTGGATGGCGCCATGAAAGACCTCATCCTTGTCAGCATATGCCTGCGGTCACTCAGTGCTCTGCCGTTGCTGGGCGATACCCTGTTGGGAGGTTGACCCCTCGATAGGTTTCCGACTGGCGAACCAGTAGGTGACGATACCTGTCGCGATGGGAAGCACCATCGTGAAAACCTCCTTCGCGAAGTCGAGCTTGCTGTCAACATTCTCGCCGTCCAGCGGCACCACCCGGTTGGCGATTATCAACGCGGCCGAACCGGCGAACACCCACGCCGCCGCCATGTATGTTGTTCAGACCCCTACGCCGCTGCGACGGGAGTCAAGCGTTTCCTGACTGGACATCTGCCTGAGCGGAAGATCGCTTCCCACCAGGATCCGTATCAACCATCTCCACATGCTGCCTCTCCAGGCGCTGGGATGCGGTTGATTCAGCGTGACAGGTGTTGCAGTGCCAACCCGATCACGATGATGCCCAAAGGAAGCTGGAACGACACCAGATGAACTGATTGCTGGGATCGTCATGCCTCGGCCGTACGACAGGGCTTGATGCACGAACACATGATCAACCATGCGAACGACCCTTTGAGGCCCGATTTTGCGAAGCAGCGGATGGATCAACCGATTGCCACTGCGACGACGATCGCTGAGCGCATGCTCAGCATGCGTCAGGACCGCGAATGACTGATCTCTTGAGCCGCATTGTTGAATTCTGTCGAGGGCGTCAGTTTTCGGTGCCTGATGAGATTTACGCGGCTTTTCTCGAAGCATCCCGACATGTCATGGACAACAAGCTCTTGGACGCAAAGTGTCGGGATCTGCTTGTGGTTGATGTAGAAGAGCGCGCGATGCTCGACGGAGATGTCACCATCATCAGCAACATCCGCGGATAGCCTTGACGGTGCCATCACCCCGTCGATGCAATCCCCCAGTTTAGTCACCCATGGTTGGGCGACAGGGTCCCGGAGAGGCGATCATTATTCGCATTGCAGATAGCCGAGATTGCACCTCCGATCCTTTCGGCCGCGGCCTCGACTTCCCGGTCGGAAACATGAGCATAACGCAGTGTCATCGATACCTGGCGGTGACCAAGCAGCCTTGCGACCGTCGGAAGCGGAACACCGTTGAGGACGGCCTGCGAGGCATAATTGTGACGCAGGTCGTGAAGGCGCACATCTTCGATGCCGGCCCGTTTGCGGAGGATGATCCAGAGTCGCATGGACCCCGATATCGGCGTGGTCGGATCGGAAGACGAGGGAAAGACATGATCGCTGCCGGTCCGGGGCTGGCGTTCGATGATCCGCCGGGCCTCGCTGTTCAGGTACACTTTCCGCGGTCCCGTCTTGCTGTCCGCAAGATCGAGCGTGTCGGTGCCCACCTCGCACCACCTGAGCGTCTGGATCTCGCTGCAACGGCATCCCGTGTAGTAGAGCAGACGAATGATGTCCGCCTGCGCCGCCCGCCCCGGGCGTTCTGCGACCAGTCGGTCCAGCTCGTCATGCAGGCGCCTGGCTTCGTCCCGGGACAGGAACCGGTTGAACTTGCGTTGAGGGTTCCGGCGAATTCCGGTTGCCGGGTTGGTCTCGAGATGGCCATGCACCATCGCGTGATTGAGGATCTGGCGCAGCACATCGAGAACCCGGTTGGCGCCACCTGGGGCTACCGCACTGTAGCGGTCGAACCAGGCCATCACCTTCTTTCGTTCGATCCGGTCAAGCGGTACGGCAGCGAAGGCCGGCAACAGTTGAGTCGTGAGCGCGCTGTTAGCGCGACGCCGGGTGGCCGGCTTGAGACGATCGAAACATTCGGGCCGCCAGACATCTGAGACAAAGTCGCCGAAGAGCGGTGCGGGCCCCAGGGGCTTGTCGTTGAGAAGGTCCATGCCGCCGGACTGAATGGCGAGACACCGGGACCGCGCTTCGTCGACGGTCATGTGTGTCACGGGACCGAGGGTCCGGCGTTTCGGGGAACCAGTGCGGTTGTCCAGGAGAACGAACGACCGGTGGCCGGAAGGCCGGACCCTGACACCGAGACCCGTGACCCGCGTGTCCCATACCGTGAATTCGCTCGACGCCGCACCGAGCCGGACAACGGCACGATCGCTCAGACGCATCTTTCGTGCCATGGCTCAGCCCTCGCCGCCAAGGATTGGAACAAGAGCCTCCGCTGCCTCGTGGACCGAAGCGTCGGCAAGATGCGTGTACTTCAGCGTGGTCGCTGGATCATTGTGGCCAAGGAGCCTGCCTATGGTGAGGATCGTCTCGCCATGGGCCAATGCCACCGAGGCATAGGTGTGTCTGAGATCGTGGCAACGGACATCGACCATGCCCGCTTCGGCGCGTACATCGCGCCAGAAACGATCAAGCGTTTCCTTCGTCAGGTGGCGTTCTCCACGTAGAGACTGAAACACCCAAGGACCCCGCCGGGGCAACCCATCGAGGATCCGGCGCGCGGGAGATGACAGCCAGACCGTGCGCGGCCCCGTCTTGCTGTCGCGCAGGTAGAGTTTGCCCTCGCGATAGTCCGGCCATTTGAGTGTCAGGACCTCCGATTTCCGGCATCCTGTGAGAAGAAGCAGTCGTACGACCGCGGCCAGCAACGGGCGCTTCTCTCTCTTTTCGTCGAGAACGCGGCTCAGCCTCCGGATCTCGTCATGATCGAGGAACCTCTCGCGATTGCGCCGGCGATAGCGCTTGATGCCGGTGCATGGATTGGATCCCTCGGGGCGGTAGCCGTAGATTTCCGCCTGACGAAAGATCACCGACAGGACAGGTGCAGAGCGATCCGCAGCGACCGGCGTCGCGTGGAGCGAGGAAAACCATCGCTGCACGTCACGGCGCGTGATGTCCCCTATGGCACGACCCTTGAACCACGGAAGTATCTGGTTCCTGCAATAGTATCGGTTGACCCTCAGCGTGCTTGCCTTCCAGTGCCGCTTGTATCGCCGGAAGACTTCATCGGCGACATCCTCGAACAGGATGGGTGCAACGGCCGCAGGCGAAGCCTCGTCGGCCAGAGACCGTGATGCCAGAAGGGATGTCGCCTTTCCCCGGGCGCACTCCAGGGTCATGGCGTGAGCATCGCCTATCGAGCGCCAGACCCTCTTGCCGTCGACCTGACTGTGTAGGAAGTAACATTTACGGCCTGACGGCAGGACACGCACACCAAAGCCCCGGATGACACAATCGCGAAAATCCAGGGTCTTCTTATCCGGCTTGAGGGAATCGACCCGTCGTTGCGAAAGGCGGATTGTCGGCATAGCATTCTCCCCGATTCCTGTTGCACCGGGGGTACGGAAACGAGGTGAATCCGTTCGCCCGGCAAAAATGCTGGAGAAAAAACGCATTTTTATTCAATGTGTTAGCTTTCTGTTCAGCACTGAAAGTGCGCTCCGGGTGTAGCGGTGGTGCACCAGGCGAGTGAACCGGGTTTCGTGTCCGATCCGCTGGAAGGCCTCCGTTCGGCCCTCTTCACCAGTCGGCTCTACCGCTTCTTCCTGGCGCGGGAAGTGCCGGACAATCTTCTGCAGAGTCTCAACGATCCGTGGCCGGGGGATGCCGGAAGGGGCCGCGCCATCAGCGAGGGACACTGGAAACTGGCGAACCAGACGTTCGTGTTCGATCACCGGCTGGGTCCGCCCGAGTGGTATCCTCCGGGGGCCTGGAACGGCTGGCTTGAGGAACTGCACGGCTTTACATGGTTGCGTGATCTCCAGGAAGCGGGAGGGCACGCCCGCCAGATCGCCCAGACGGCCCTCGCAGGGTGGATGTCCGATTGTGGATCCTGGAACCGCTTTGCCTGGCGTCCCGACATTCTGGGACGACGCCTTGCCTCGTGGTTGACACACCACGGATTTCTCATCGGTGATGCCGATCCCCGGGTCCGCCAGCAGTTCTTCAGGAGCCTCACGGAACAGACCCGTCATCTTGCCCGCGTGGCGATGCGTGGTCCCTCGGGCCTGGGCAGGATCGCGGTCCTGCGGGCCCTGATCTTCGCCGGGATCACCCTGCCGGGCTCGGCGCGGCGCATGCCCCAGGTCATGCGCCTCCTCAAGCAGGAACTGGATCACCAGATGTTGCCGGATGGCGGCCAGCGCGAACGCAATCCCAGCGTCCAGTATCTCCTGTTGCGCGATCTCGTGGACATTCGCCTGGCCCTGATCCAGGGTCGTCATCCTGTTCCCGGCTGGCTCCAGCAGACCATTGACCGTGCCGCGCCCATGCTCCGCTTCTATCGACACGGTGATGGCGGACTGGCGCTGTTCAACGGGTCACGGGAGGAATCGTCCCATCTGATCGACAATGTGCTGGCTATCGGCCAGGCCACCGGACGACCGTTGCGGCGCACACCGTACACGGGCTTCGAACGTCTCGAAGCGGGCAGCACCGTCGTTCTCGTCGATGCTGCCTGGCCACCGGCGGCCGAGTGGACCACGCGGGCCCATGCCGCCCCCCTTGCCTTCGAGATGAGCTACGGCAGGGAACGGCTGATAGTCTCCATGGGCTCCTGGCATGGTCCGGACAGCGACTGGCAACAGGCTGCCCGCGAGACCGCGGCCCACTCGACCATGACGGTGGATGACCGAAGCCTGGCGGAGTTCAGAAAGGATGGATTGCTCGGCCGGGGACCGCGCGACGTGGAGGTGGAGCGGCGCGAGCAGCAGGGCAATGCAACCCTCGTCATGAGTCATGACGGATACCATTCGCCGTTCCGCCTGATCCATCACCGCACGCTCGCCCTCGCTGCAGATGGTCACGTGCTGAAGGGCGAGGATGTTCTCGACGGCCCTGGCGGTGAACGGTTCTCGCTGCGCTTCCATCTTCATCCGGATGTCCGGGCAGCGGTCGTGCACGACAGCCAGAGCGTTCTCCTGAGTCCGAAGTCCGGGAAGGGATGGCGATTGAGTGTCAGGGGTGGTGTCCTGGACCTGGTGGGCAGTGTCTACCTCGGCTCGGGCAGCATGCGCACGTCCCAGCAGGTGGTGGTGTCCCGGGGACTGAACGGGGTCAGGAACGTCGTCACGTGGGAGCTCGAACGCATCGAGTCGAGACCGAGAAGGAAACGGAAGCGTTCGCACGGTGAAGAGCTGGCTCTCGTCTGACAGCGCCGCCGCGCCGCCAATCGCCAGGCGAATACATGGAGGGGGATCGGTTCCGGTGGACCGCCCGGTCTTCAAAACCGGTGAGGGGCGCAAGGCGTGCCTGGTGGGTTCGACTCCCGCCCCCTTCCGCCATCGCGGGGACTCATGGACATCGTTCTGATCGGTGGCGGTCATGCCCACGTCGAGGTCCTGCGCAGCGCGCTCATGACACCCGTCTCCGGCGCGCGCCTCACCCTTGTCACGCGTGATGTCGCGACTCCCTATTCAGGCATGATCCCGGGCTATCTCGCGGGCATCTACACCCGTGCTGAAACGCATGTTGATCTTGTTCCCCTTGCCTCGCGGGCCGGCGTCCGGCTCATCCACGCTGCAGCCACCGGACTCGATCCCGAGGCACGCCAGGTGCGCATCGATGGCCGCCCGCCAGTCCGCTTCGATATCGCCTCGCTGGACATCGGTTCCATCCCGGCCACGCGCTCGATCAGCGGCGCCGCCATGCGCGGCCTGGCGCTGAAGCCGGTCGATCTCTTTCTCGAGGGGTGGAAGGACGTGGAGGCGGCAGCCCGTGCTGCAACCTGCCCCTATCACGTGACGATGGTCGGTGGTGGCGCTGCCGGCGTCGAGGTCACCATGGCTCTCCATCGCCGCCTTGCGGACCACATGGTCGAGGCCGGTTGCGATCCGGCATCGCTCGTCTTCAGAATCGTGACTGCCGATGCGGCCTTGCTGGCAGATCACGCAGCCGGTACCGGCAGACGGCTTGGCCGGGCCCTCGCCGGGGCCGGAATCGGCATTTGCCTGAATGCGCCTGTCGTCGCGCTCGAGGACGGATACGTCTGTTTGGCAGACGGCTCCGATCTGAAGAGCGATGCCACCATCCTCGCTACCGGAGCGTCCGCGCCGGCGTGGATTGCGGGGACCGGGCTTGAGGTGGACGGCGAGGGGTTCGTCCGAGTGGACAGTTCGCTGCGCTCGACGTCCCATCCCTTCGTGCTGGCTGCCGGTGACATCGCAAGCTTCGCGCCGCGGCCCTTGCCCAGGAACGGCGTCCATGCGGTGCGCCAGGGACCTTTGCTCGCCGACAATCTGAGGCGTCTGGCGGAGGGACGGGAAGCGGTTGCCTACCGGCCCCAGCGACACACCATGGCGCTGATCTCCACAGGTGACGGACATGCGGTGGCCTCCCGGGGACCGGTCGCGGTTTCCGGGCGCTGGGTGTGGCGATGGAAGGATCGCATCGACCGCAAGTGGATGCGCCGCTATCGGGAGTTGCCGCACATGGATGAGACTGTAGCGATGCGCTGCGGAGGGTGCGGCGCCAAGGTGCCGTCGCGGGTTCTCGAAAGGGCCCTGGCGCGTCTTGACCTCCCCGCCGCGCCCGGTGTTCTGACCGGCCTCGACGCAGCCGATGACGCCGCCGTTCTTGCTCCCGTTCCGGGCAAGGTGCTGGTGCAGACGGTCGATCAGTTTCCGGCCTTCGTGGAGGATCCCTGGATCTTTGGCCGCATCGCGGCGGTTCACGCCCTCTCCGACATCCACGCCATGGGAGCAGAACCCCATGCGGCCCTGGCGCTCGCGGGTCTCGCACCCGGTGACGCCGAACTCATGGAGGAAGACCTCGTGCACATGCTTGAAGGTGTCCTCTCGGTCCTCCGCCAGGAGGGGTGTGCCCTGGTCGGCGGCCATACCAGTGAATCGGATCGCGCATCTCTCGGGCTGGCCGTGACCGGCTATGCCGAGGAATCGGCCATCATTCGCCTGTCGGGTCTCCAACCGGGCGACGCCATTCTTCTGACCAGACCACTTGGCACCGGCACGCTGCTTGCAGCCAACATGCACGGCGAGGCCGAGGGCGCCTGGGTCGAAGGCGCTCTCGATGCCATGCAGCGCAGCAACGGTCCGGCGGCGCGTCTTCTCGCCGGCGCGGGCGCCCGGTCCATGACGGATGTTACTGGATTCGGACTCGCCGGACATCTCTGGGAGATGGCGAGGGCCTCTGCCGTTACCATCGAGATTGGCAGCGTTCCGGCCTACGCGGGGGCAGCCGAACTCCTGGCCCGCGGCCGGGCCAGCACGCTTCATCCGGGCAACGTCGCGGCAATGCTGGGTGTGCTCGATGCGCACGAGACCGACCCGCTCCTCTTTGATCCCCAGACAGCCGGCGGACTCGTCGCCGGTCTTCCCGGTGACAAGGTTGAGGAAACGATCGCCCTTCTGCACCAGGCGGGCGAGACCGGCGCCGCATTGATCGGGCACGTGACCGCCTCTGGGACAGCCGCCCTGACGCTGGCCTCAGGTGTTCAGCCTTCCACGGACTCCGGCACGAACATGTAGCTCGCGGCGTCGCGCACTGTCGGACTGTCGCTCTCAAGGCACTTCCGGCGCACCGCGTCGATGGTCCGCCCTGCAGCGGTCCGGGTCCAGAACCAGGTGGTTACAGCCTGACCGTCGCGGGCAGCGCCGTCGGCCGTGGCCGCCTCCATGTAGTAGGTCTTCAGGTCTTCCGCAGCGAGGCGCAGCCGATTGATCCCCGCCATGTCCATGGCACACGCTCCGCCATCGAGCCACTCTGCCAGAAGGCGTGCGGCACCCTGCGCGTCGAAACCCGATCCACCCATCGTGGTGCGGCCGCGCCGGCGCAGGCTTGCTTCATGGAAGGGCCCCAGGCCATCAACCTCCTCGAGCAGGGGACCATGACGCTTCACAGCGATGTGATCGAGGATGTCCCGGTCACCCCCGTCAGGCGGCGCCTCGGAGGGAAACACCTCAAGCACTGGTCCTGCAGGTTCGTCGAAGAGAGCGAGAAGGGCCTTGAGGACGCGCCGCTGGAAGGACGCATTGCCCGCTGCGCCGAAGGGTCTGCCCAGAGGAAAGGGCACCCACAGGGCGCGTGGCGGCCTCACTTCTTCGGCCTGTCGGTGGACGAGCGCAATCAACACGGTTGCCAGTCCCTCGTCCTCCATGAACTTTGCCAGTCCGCTCACGGCGCACGTGCAAAGGGGTCAGACGGGGGCAAGAACGACCGTGTTGACTCCCTCGGCCTTCATCCTTCCGGCGAGGTGGCGCGCCGCACTCTCCATGGAGAGGGGGTCGGTGGCGCCCATGAACGAGTAGTGCGTGTCCGCCAGGGATCCGATGACGCCGTCTTCGGCGAGCTCCACCAGTCGCTGGAGCGGGAAGACGACATTGACGTCCTCCTGGAAGCCGATGCGGTCGTGAGACACCGAAACGTGATCCTGAACCACGTCGGCTGTGCGCCCGAGGGGGATGCTCCGGTAGTCCGCCGAACCTTCGCTGAACGCCTCATCGCCACGCAGTCTCAGTCCTGCAGACGAGACCAATGCCACGCGCCGCATGGCCGGGGGCGAAGGCGTTGTCCAGGGTGACCCCGGCACCTCGGGAGACGTGAAGTCGGCGAGAAACGTCGCCAGTTCCGGGTTAAGGTCTGTCATGCGTACCAAGGGCGCCTCCTCAAGGTCAGTCAACACTGTCAACGGTATCCAGCATCATCGGAGCGAGAGCATCTACCGTGCGCCCTGCCCAGTCAATCTGTGGTACCGCAGCCATCATCGCCTTCTGTCCGGCTTCCAGGCGATCCAGTTCGGCCGCAATATCAATGGTCGCGATTTTCCCATCGGCAACCACAAGCTCTCCATCCACCCAGACATCCCGGACGGCTCGTTCGGCGGCGACGACGATGAGGCTGCGCAAGGGCTCGCGGACCGGACGCATCGCCGGGTGAGCGAGATCGACCGCCACGAGGTCCGCCCTGGCCCCGACGCTGATCTTCCCCAGGTCATCGCGACCCAGAGCCGTGGCGCCGCCAATCGTGGCGGCGTGAAAGATGTCCCTGTAGTCGAGATCGGAGACACTTCCGGCCACGAGACGTGCGGCGACGGCGGCGGTGCGCATCTCGTCCAGCATGTTGTGCGGATAGGTGTCCGTGCCCAGGCCCAAGGCGACCCCGTGCCGCAGGTAGCCGCCAATGGTGTTGAGAGCGATGCCCCGGCGCGAGAACACGGTCGGACAATGGGCCACGGTGGCGCCGCTGTCGCGCATGACGTCGAGGTCCCGACGTGCGGTCCAGTGCAGCCACGGGTGATGGTCGAGGAAGATGCAGTGGGCGATCGTGCTTCGTTCGTTGAGCACCCCGATGTCGTGCATCCACTGGATCGGCGATGCGCCGTGGCGCCTTTGCATCTCGTGGAATTCGGTGACGGATTGCGCGGCGTGGATTGTCCACGGCAGGTTGCGTTCCATGGCCGCCGCGTGGCTGTCACGCAAGGTTTCCTCGGTGCAGGTGTCAACCTGGGAGGGGGCAACCATGCCCGAAAGCCGGCCTGATGGATGCTGGCGCGCCAGCTCGATGACGGTAAGCGCCCGTTCAAGCCCCCGGGCGCCGGCTCCGGGTGACCAGTCGTAGTCGAGGCTGTGTCCGTCCGCCGTCGACCACCGCGCATCGCGGAACATCGGTGCGGCGATTCCGCGGATGCCGCTCGCCGCAAGGGCGTCGAGCCAGCCGTCGTAGGGCATTGATAGATCGACCGCCGTGGTGACACCAGACAGCAGCAGTTCGGCGAGCGCCACCTTGAGACAGGCCTCACGCCCCACTTCGTCCGTGGGGTTGAAGACCGGCAGATGTTCATAGAGTGAGCTGTGCCAGAAACCCGGGGAATGTGTTTCGTCAGTAATTCCCTTGCGCATCGCCTCGCTCTGGGCGTGGGTGTGGATATTGACGAGGCCGGGCATGACGAGGAGGCCCTCGCCGTCGATGCGCGTAGAGGCCGGACCGGTGAAGCCCTTGCCGGCGAAGGTGATGGCGCCGTCGGCGAAAGCGAGATCGGCATGCCTGAGATAGACATGTCTGGCGCCGTCCCAGGCAACAAGCCAGGCGATGTCGTGGATGACCGTCGTGTCATTCATGGCATTCTCACGTCATCATAGATCAACCATGGCGCACGAACAGCCCGGGGTGGCGGAGACACATGCAGAAACTCAGGGAAGACGATATCACGCCTCTGGCTACCGGCGCCTGGATTCTGGGATCCGGTGGCGGCGGCAGTCCCCATGACGGCTGGCTCAATCTCAACGCCCTCTACCGAGACGGCGTTGCCATCGAGCTTGTCGATCCGGAGGAACTCGGCGATGACGATCTGGTTGCCGTGGTCTCGAGCATGGGAGCGCCGCTTGCCGGTCAGGAACGTCTGGCGGATCCCGAACTCTCGGCGAAACCCGTGCGGGCGCTCGAGGACTGGCTCGGCCGCCGCTTCGATGCGGTCATGGCCGTCGAGATCGGGGGTGGCAACGGAATCGAGCCCTTTCTTGTCGGCGCCACCCTCGGTCTTCCGGTGGTCGATGCCGACGCCATGGGCCGCGCCTTTCCGGAAGCCCAGATGACGAGCTTTGCCATCCACGGTCTCAACCCCTTCCCCCTGGCCCTCGGCGATGTGCGTGACAATGCGGTCATCGTGGCCCGCGCGGCGAGCTGGCAGTGGATGGAGCGCCTGTCGCGTGTCGTCACCACGGCTCTTGGATCGACCGCGCCGACAGCCAAGGCGCCGCGCAGCGGGCGCGAGGTGAAGGACTGCGCCATTCACGGTTCCATCGGTCGGGCGATCAGGATCGGCCGGGCAGTCGAGGACGCACAGCGACGCCTCGCTGATCCCGTCGCCTCGGTCATCGAGGGCGAGGACGGCCGGCTGCTCTTTACCGGCAAGGTGCATGATGTCCAGCGGCGCACCAGCGAGGGATTCCTGAGGGGCCACGCCGTGCTGGAAGGTGAGGGGACCTTCGAGGTCGACTTCCAGAACGAATACCTGGTTGGCCGTCATGACGGTTTGCCGGTGGTGATGACACCCGACATCATCTGTCTCATGGATGTCGAATCGGGTGAGGCCGTGGGCACCGAGACCCTGCGCTATGGCCAGAGAATCGCCGTCATCACCCTTCCCGTTCCCGCCATCCTGACCACGCCGCGCGGACTTGAACTCGTTGGCCCCCGCGCCTTCGGCTACGATTTCGACTACAGGGGTGCCTTTGCATGACACGTCCTTTCCCCGGAACAGCGCTTTGCGGCCGGCTGGACCCGGAGAGCGGACCATGAAGATCAGGCGAATCAGCGTCTACCAGATCGATCTGCCACTGAAGGAGTCCTACAGCCTCTCGGGCGGACGGCTTGTGACGGATCGCCTTGACAGCACATTTGTCAGGATCGACACGGATTACGGCCTCGAGGGTTGGGGCGAGGGGTGTCCCTGGGGCCATGCATACCTGCCGGCCCACGGCCAGGGCCTGAGGGCCTCGCTCGACGTGCTCGCGCCCTCCCTGCTGGGACGGGACCCGCGTGCTCTCGAAACCATCAACAGGGTGATGGACGCCAGGCTCCCCGGTCACCTCTACGCCAAGTCGCCCATCGACATGGCGTGCTGGGATCTTGTGGGCAAGGCGACGGGGGAGCCACTGTGGCGACTCTTCGGCGGCGAGGAGCCCGTTCCGGTCGAGATCAATTCCTCGATTCCCACCGGCACACCGGCGACCATGGTGGCGGGAATCGAACGTGCGCGCAGGGAGGGATACCGTACCCACTCGGCCAAATTGGGCGGCCATGATGCCGCAGCCGACATCGAGCGAATCGAAGCCATCGAAGATGCCCTGGTGACGGGGGAACAGATTACCTGGGACATCAACCGGGCATGGACTCCCGCGATCGCTCTCGAGGTGCTGAATACCGTTTCGTCGATGGCATCGGTGGAGCAGCCCTGCGAGACCCTCGAGCAATGCGCCATGGTGGCGCGCAAGGTCCGCCAGCCGGTGCTGCTGGACGAATGCCTGCATGACTTGAGGGACCATCTTCTGGCCTGGCGTGCCGGGGTCTTCGCCGGCATCAAGGTCAAGCCCAACCGTCTCGGTGGCCTGACACGGGCGCGACGCATCCGCGACCTGGCCATGGATGTTGGCTGGAGGATGCACATCGAGGATGTTGGCGGAAGCGCACTTGCCGACACCGCCGCGGTTCATCTCGCCACGTCCACGCCCCGGCCACACCGCCTGCCAAGCTGGCCGGCCCATGCCCACCTTGCCTGCGATCCGGTGCCCGGCCAGGGGGTGCGCAATCACGACGGCTTCCTGGTGCCCACCGGGTGTCCCGGACTTGGAGTGGTCCCCGATGAGAAACACACAGGCCCGTCGGCTGCTGTCTACGAGTGAAATGTCCTCGGACATGGCAACGAGTGCTTCCGCCCTGTCCCGGTTCCCCCGCTAAACCAATCCGGTCAGGCGCTGCCGGACGGCGCCTTGCGTCAGGTCCGCGGACTCCTGCAAGGCATCGGACGCAACGAGCCGATGTCTGCCACTGATCCCACAGAGCGGGGTGCCGCCCGTAGTCGCTGCCCTGGCACTGGTTCGTCACACACGCGACTGCTAGGCTCGACCATCGTGGCAAAGTCATCCACAGGGACTGGCTGCGAACCCGCCAGGCGGAGTGCGGCGGGCAGAAACAGGCTACCATACAACCGGTGTCCATGCCCGGCCCTGTTCAGCAACGGCGGCGGGTGACGATGCGATGAGTTTCAGCCATGTTGTGTTGAGGAACGGGGCATGAACCGTTGAAACCACCGGCACATGCAGCCACGAATGGCTGGTACAACATCCTTCCCGCACCGTCCCCGGCGCGACGTGTCGAGGGCACTGTCCGTGTGCCCTGGGCCTTGATCGGCGCCGGCTTCACCGGTCTTGCGGCGGCGCGCGCACTCGCCGGCCACCTGCCGGATCAGACGATTGCCCTGATCGAGGCAGAACGGGTGGGATTCGGCACATCCGGCAGAAACTCGGGCTTTGTCCTGGAGTCCCACTTCATGCCGCATCGGCTGCCGTTTCCCGATCTGGATCGCGCCAGGGCGGCGACCCGGCTGTGCACCGGCGGCAGGGACATCCTGAAGGGACTGGTGAAGCAGCACGCGATTGCCTGTCACTGGCACGACTGGGGCAAACTCTGGGTGGCCGGCACTGCTGCCGGGGAGGAGGGCATTCTTCGCCAGCGCCAGGGCAACGATGCCCTCGGCATCCGACACGAGGTTTTCGATCGTGATGATGTGGAGGCGGTCACTGGAACACGCTTCTACAGCGCCGGCCTCAAGGTCGAGGGTACGGCGCTCGTCAACCCGGCAGCCCTGTGCCGGGGCCTTGCCGAGACCCTGCCGGCGAACGTCGCACTCCATGAGGAGTCTCCCGTGATCGATCTTCAAAGGGGAAGACCGCACAGGCTCGTCACGCCGGCGGGCGAGGTTGTCGCCGACGGGGTCATCCTCTGCACGAACGTCTATTCGCCGTCCCTTGGTGTGGCTCGCCAGGCGATGGCGCCCCTCGTTCTCTACGCCAGTCTGACCCGGCCCATGACGCCTGACGAGGCCGAGGCTGCCGGTGGAGACCGCCGCGGCTTTGGTCTGCTTCCGGCGGCGAGGGGCGGATCGACCATCCAGCGTACGCCTGACGGCCGGCTGGCTGTCCGCAACACGCTGGCATACGGTCCCGCTGCCACGTCACAACCGAACAGGCTGGAGTCGGCGCGCCTCTTTCATGCCGATTCGATCCGCAAGCGCTGGCCGGCGATTGCGGACATCGACATAGAGCACACCTGGGGAGGGTGTGTCGGCGTCACACGCAACGAGGGTCACGTCTTCGGCGCCATCGGCGACGGACTGTGGGCGTCGATCGGCTGCAACGGTGCGGGGATATCGCGCGGCACCATGGCCGGGGTCCTGCTTGCCGACCTCGTGGTCGGCCGGGACTCGGAACTGCTGCGCGATCAGCAGCGAATTCCCGCACCCGGCTGGATGCCGCCGGAACCCCTGCGCGGCCTGATCAGCCGGAGCCATCTCCGCCAGCATGCGGCCGACATTGCCGAACGCTGAAGCGTCGAATCCATCCGTGCCCTGTCTTGGCACGGTGTTCGAATTCAGGTATGAGCCGCGGCGTCAATATCAAAGAGGTCGCCGCGCTCGCGCAGCACCTCGTCGAGCCAGTCGGTGCGCATCTCCGGAGTCGAGGCGATGAGCTTGCGCGTGTAGGCCTCTTTCTGCGGCGGCGTGAAGATCTGCTCCGTGGTTCCCTGTTCCACCACCTCGCCCTGGTACATCACCACGGTCCGGTCGGCGATATTGCGCACGATGCCGAGGTCGTGGGTGATGAACATGTAGGCAAGACCCTTTTCCTGCTGCAGGCGATCAAGCAGTTTCAGGATGCCCGCAGCCACCACCTGGTCAAGGGCCGAGGTCACCTCGTCGCAGATGATGAGTTCGGGATCGGCTGCAAGGGCCCGGGCGATGCAGACCCGTTGTTTCTGGCCGCCTGACAGCTGGCCCGGAAAGCGATCCGCGAATTCCCTGTCGAGATCGATTTCCTCGAGCAGGGCGAAGATCTGTTCCTCGCGTTCCTTGCCTGTGAGACCGAAGTAGAAGGTGAGGGGACGGCCGATGATCTCCGAGACGCGCTGCCTCGGGTTGATGGCGACATCGGGCATCTGGTAGATCATCTGAATCTTGCGCAACTCTTCCTTGCCGCGTTCCCTGAGGGCAAGGGACAATTTCTGGCCGTCGAACTCGACATGGCCATTGCGCGGCGCCAGGAGACCCGTCACGGCCCGGGCCAGGGTGGACTTTCCGCTCCCCGATTCGCCAACGATGGCGACGGTTTCGCCCCGTCCGATCTCGACGCCGACATTCTTCAGGACGTCGACCTCGCCATCATAGGTGGCCGTGACATCCCTGATGGCGAGTACCGGGTTCTCGGGCATGCCGGTGAAGACCTTGGTGTTGATGTCCTCGGTGCGCGCCGAAATCAGCTCCTTGGTGTAGGGCTCTTCCGGATCGTGGAGGATCTTGGCGGTGGGCCCTTGCTCGATCAGGTCGCCATAGCGCAGCACCATGATGCGGTCGGCGACCTGCGCCACCACGGCAAGGTCATGGGTGATGTAGAGCGCGGCCGTGTTGTTGTTGCGGATGAGGTCGCGCACCGTGGCCAGCACCTCGATCTGCGTGGTCACGTCGAGGGCCGTGGTCGGTTCGTCAAGAACCAGGAGATCCGGCCCACAGGTCATGGCCATGGCCGACATGACGCGTTGCAGCTGGCCACCTGAAACCTGGTGGGGATAGCGTCTTCCGATGCGCGACGGATCGGGAAGATCGAGCCTGGCGTAAAGATCCTTGGCGCGTTTTGTCGCGCTGGAGTGCGACATGACACTGTGGCGCACCGCCGCTTCCGTCACCTGGTCATTCAGCCGCTTGGCCGGATTGAAGGCGGCAGCGGCACTCTGCGCGATATAGGCCGCCCGCACACCCCTGATCTGACGCACGTCGTCCTCGTCCTGCTGGCGCAGGTCGGTGCCGGCAAAGAGAATCCTGCCTCCGGTGATCAAGCAGCCCGGGCGGGCAAAACACATGGCAGCGAGACCAATCGTCGACTTGCCGGCGCCTGATTCGCCGATCAGGCCGAGAACCTCGCCGCGTTTCAGGTTGACATCGATGTCGTTGACGATGCGGAACGGATTGCCGTCCGCGCCAAGTGCCTCGACGCGCAGTGCCTGCATCTCAAGCAGGGTTTCGCCATTGCCGGTGCCGGCCGTTTCCTCGTTCACGTGACTATACCTCGAATTCAGTCGCCGCGGACCGGTTTGACCAGGCCAGCACGTAGTCGACCAGGAGATTGGTTCCCACGGCAAGGATGGCAATGGCGCCGGCCGGATAGAGCGGGGCGACGATGCCGTAGATGATGGCTGAAGAGCTTTCGCGCACCATACCCCCCCAGTCCGCCAGGGGCGGCTGGATGCCCAGTCCAAGGAAACTCAGGGCAGCGATGAAGAGGAAGGCAAAGACGAAGCGCAGACCGAATTCCGCGATGAGCGGCAAGGTGGTATTGGGCAGGATTTCGCGGGTCATGATCCACCACAAGCGCTCGCCGCGCAGTCTGGCGGCCTCGACGTACTCCATGACCGCCACGTCCATGGCGATGGCCCGCGACAGCCTGAACACGCGGGTGGAGTCGAGAACGGCGATGACGGCCACAAGAACAAAGAGATCAGAGCCAAGAACGGAGATGACCACGAGCGCCATGAGGAGCGTGGGAATGGCCATCAGCGTTTCCACGAAACGCGACAGGATGCTGTCGAAGATGCCCCCCAGCACTGCTGCCGCAAAACCGGTGACGATACCCATGAAGAAGGCGAGCACGGTGGCCAGGAAGGCAATGGCGATGGTCGTGCGGGCGCCATAGATGATGCGGGACAGCATGTCCCTGCCGATGTGATCGCCTCCCAGCCAGTGCTCGGCCGATATCGGAGCCCAGACATCGGTCACGAGTTCGGTCTCGCCATAGGGTGCGAGCCAGGGCGCGAAGACGACAACGATGAGGTTGATGACAATGATGGCAAGACCGACACGCGCCGTCAGGGGCATGCCCTTGAGGAACTGTTTGACGACCATCATCTTGGTCGGACGGACCCATTGTGCCGTTTCCGATGTGGTGACCATGACCCGCCTCCTACTTGGGATGCCTGAGACGCGGATTGGCGAGGATCGACGAGATATCCGCAATGAGCGTGAGAAGAATCCAGACACCGGCGAAGATCATGACGCAGGCCTGGACCACCGGAACGTCCCGTTTCGAGACGGAATCCACCATGTACTGGCCCATGCCCGGATAGGTGAAGACGACCTCCACGACGACCACGCCGACGATGAGATAGGCCATGTTGAGCATGATCACCGTGATGATCGGCGACCACACGTTGGGAAGGGCATGCTGGACAACTATGCGCCAGTAGCGCACGCCCTTGAGGTGCGCCATCTCGATGTAGGAACTCGACATGACTGCAATGACCGCGGCGCGGGTCATGCGCATCATGTGGGCCAGGGTGACAAGGGTGAGTGTCACCGCAGGAAGCGCCATGGCCTCGAGGCGCATCCACAGGGTCATCTGGTCACTCACGTTGGAGAGACTCGGGAACAATCTGAAGGTGACCGCGAACAGGATGATCAGGACGTAGCCAATGAAGAACTCCGGCACGGAAATCGCCATCAGGCTGCCGACGGATATGCCCCTGTCGAGAGGCGTGTCCTGGCGAATGGCGGAGATCAGTCCCAGGGACAGGGATAGCGGAATGGCGATGACTGCAGCGAGTGCCGCCAGGAACATCGTGTTCTCGAGACGGAAACCCACCTGAGGTGCGATGGGGCGACGGTTTCCAAGGGACGTGCCGAGGTCACCCTGGACAAATCCGACCAGCCAGTCGATGTAGCGTTCATGGGGAGGCCGGTCGAGACCGAGTTGCGCACGGATCGCCGCGGTGTTCTCCTCGGTGGCTGACTGGCCGAGAATGGCGGTGGCGACATCACCGGGAAGTATCTCCGTGGCGACGAAGATGATGATGGAAACGCCCAGCAGGGTTCCAATGCCGATAGCGAGCCGTCTTGCCACCAGAGTCAGCATGCACTTGTCCCGTTTCCACCCCGGACATTCAAGCGAATCCGGCGGAATATTGCAAATGAGAAGCAGATCCGGCCTTCCGCCAGTATCCATGATGACCGGCGCAGTGCGGCCTTCAGCGCCGTCTGTCTCGTGATGTCCGGCGTCTGGATATTCGGATACGGATCGCTCATCTGGCGGCCCGCCATGGCGTTCCGAGAGAGCCGTGTGGCCCGTCTTGCAGGTTGGAAGCGGCGTTTCTGGCAGGGTTCACACGACCATCGTGGCATGCCCGAAGCGCCTGGACGCGTCGTCACCCTGGTTGCCTCGCCACAGACCTGCTGTGACGGCAAGGCCTTTCTCGTCGACAGGGACGTGGTGGAAACGGTCTTTCACAACCTCGACCATCGCGAGAAGGACGGCTATGAGCGTCATGCTGTCAGCCTGACGTTCCGTGACGGGGGTGTCGTCGACGCCATCGTCTACATTGCCCCTGTCGGCAATCACGCCTGGCTCGGTCCGGCTGGCGATGACGAGATGGTAAGGCAGATCTACCACTCCACCGGCCCGAGCGGCGCCAACATCGACTATCTCAACGAGCTTGCGGCGGCCTTGCGGGACCTGGAAATCGATGACCCCCATGTCTTCCGGCTCGAGAGCCTGGCACGCGCCTTCACGGCCCGCCAGGCGGACGGCGGCACTCACGCGATACGGCAGGCTTCGTCAAAGCCGTAGCGGTAGAAGCGCGGCCCGAGGATTCCCTCCAGAGCGCCGTATCCGATGTTGCACAGGAAGTTCGACTCCCAGGCCGTGCCGGCAAGGAAGGCGGCATCCACCATCTTCCTGTCGAATCCCAGCATCGGTCCGGCGTCGAGGCCCACGGCACGGATGGCAAGGATGAGGTAGGCGCCCTGCAGCGTGCCCTGGTGGCGTGCGAAGGAACGCGCTCCATCGGGATCATCGGCCCACTGGTCCGCCATCGCCGGATAGATCGGGAACAGTCTCTCGAATCCCTCGAAGAAGCGCGTGTCGTGGGCGAGCAGTGCGGTGACCGGCGCTTTCATCGTCTTGTCGACATTGCCCGGCGACAGGCACGCCCCCAGTTTCGCCTTCGCCTGTGGCGAACGGATGAAGACGATGCGTGCCGGCAAGGTGTTGGCACTGGTGGCGCCGAACTTCATGACATCCCAGATCTCGTGCAACTGGTCGTCGCTCACCTCCCTTCCCTGCCATGCGTTGTGGGTGCGGGCCTCTCGGAACAGGAGGTCGAGAGAGTCCTCGTCGAGCCGGGATATCCTCTCCCGGCATGCGGCGATCCGATCTCGGGATTCCTGAAGCAGGACGTCCTGGGTCATCCGCACACTCCTCGTTCAACCGCTCCCATCCTGCCACGCCGCCCCCGTCCCGGCACCTGCCGTCTTGACGTCACGAAGGAGCGAAGGTCACCCTCCATCCGGCAATTCTCTCACCGGGGGACGGATGCGGAGCACACGGGCCATCCATGTCGTTTCGGCGCATGCGGAAGGCGAGGTCGGGGACGTCATCGTCGGCGGAGTCGAGCCGCCACCTGGCGACACGCTGCGCGAGCAGGCAGGGTTCCTCGCCCGCGACCGCAGGCTCTGGAATCTTCTTCTCAACGAGCCCCGCGGCGGTGTGTTCCGTCATGTCAACCTCCTGGTGCCGGCGAAACACCCCGATGCCCGCATGGGCTTTGTCATCATGGAACCCGAAGACACGCCGCCGATGTCGGGATCGAACACAATCTGTGTGGCAACGGTCCTCCTCGAGACGGGCATCATCGCGATGCAGGAGCCGGAGACCACGTTCATTCTCGAGGCGCCGGGCGGGCTGGTAAGGATCCGCGCCGCCTGCCGCGACGGCAGGGCACGTTCCATTACCCTCGAGAACCTGCCTTCGTTCGCGGTGAAGACCGACATCCACCTGGAGGTTCCAGGCATCGGTTGCCTGACCGTGGATACCGCCTTCGGTGGCGACAGTTTCGTGATCGTCGATGCCGCCGAACTCGGTTTTTCCATCGCCGAATCCGAAGCGGGGCGCCTGGCCAGCTGCGGCATGCGGATACTCGAGGCCGCCAACGACCGGATCGGCTTTCGTCACCCGCAGTTGACGGAGAGAGACCGCCTGTCGTTCTGCCTCCTTGCCGGACCTCTCGACAGGGCCGATGACGTCATCGAATCGCGGCAGGCCGTTGCCATCAGGCCCGGCAGGATCGACAGGTCGCCCACCGGCACCGCCGTGTCGGCCCGCATGGCCCTGCTCCACGCCCGGGGCGCCATGGAGACCGGCGACATCTTCCAGGCCCGCTCGATCATCGGTTCGCGCTTCAAAGGCAGGATCATCCGCACCACACGGGTGGGGTCGATTCCCGCCATCATCCCGGAAGTCACCGGGCGAGCCTGGATTACCGGGATCCACCAGCACCTTCTCGACCCCGACGACCCCTGGCCCGAGGGCTACAGGCTCGGCGACACGTGGGGCCATCCCGCATCCGGATAGCCGCACTCCGTTCCATGTGAATGAGCGCCCGGGCGGCGATCCCCGGTTCAGGATCGAGACCGAAGAGGCTGCTCTGCCACGCGAATCGACGAGGACTGCATTGAACCTGCCCCGGCCGTCAGGTGCGCGCAGTCTTCGAGAAAGTGGACGACATCCCATGACTGGCTGATTTGCTATGCCATCCAGCTCCATGGCTCCCATCACCGTCTCCATGTCCGCAATCGGACTGCCGCGCACCGGGCCATCCACGACAAGCTTGCGGCGGCGCAGTTTGCCATCGGGCGTGTCATTTCCCTCAGCCCGAAGTCGATAGCTTGCTCGACACGATAATTTTGAACGTGCTCGTATTACATGGTTCTGGACCATGTACATGCGCCCTTCACAAAATATGCCTCTTGCACATATTTTGAATTTATGCAAATTTGATGGCTATGAACCATCAAAGAACGTCACGGCTGAAACCGCTCCTGGATACCGTCCCGCCCGGTTTCATGGTGGATACGCCATGGCTCAAGGCCCGGGGGCTCGACTCCAAGTCCATCCACGACTATGTGGCTCGCGGGTGGCTCGAACGCGTCGTCCGGGGAGTCTACCGCCGTCCATTTCCCACTGGCGCGCCAGGCGATTACGAGGAGTCCTGGACGATACCGCTTCTCTCCCTGCAGTGGCTCATGAAGTGCGCCGTGCATCTCGGCGGAGAGAGCGCCCTCGACATGGCCGGCTACGCCCATTACCTGGAACTCGGAGGAAGATCGCGCGTTCAGTTCTACGGGGAGGTGCCGTCCTGGCTGAAGCGGCTTCCAGTGCAGACCGAGATCGTTGTGCGGCGGCGCACGCTCTTCGGCGATGACTCACTCGGTATCGACGATGCAAGTCCCGGGGCCGCGGCAACCTGGCCCATGGTCGACGTGTGGCGTTGGCCCCTCAGGACATCGTCACCGGAGCGCGCCATCCTTGAGGCCCTGGACGAGCTGCCGCGAAACACGACCTTCGAGAGCCTCGACAAGGTCTTCGAGGGGCTGATGTCGCTCCGGCCCCGCCGGCTGATGGCACTCCTGACGGCGTGCCGCAGCGTGAAGGTGCGAAGGCTGTTCTTCGTGTTTGCCGACAAGCACCGGCACGCGTGGCGAAAGCACCTGGACGCGTCACTGATCGACTTCGGGTCCGGTCCGCGGGCCCTGGTAGAGGGCGGCAGACTTCACCCCGCCTACCGCATCTACGTGCCCGAAGCATTCCTGCCCGGGACATCGCATGCGGCAGACGCGGATGCTTGACCGATACGTGGCGCAGGTTCGCCTGCTCCTGAGCACGCTGCAGGATGTCGCCAACGAGACCGTGTTCGCGCTCAAGGGCGGTACCGCCATCAACTTGTTCTACCGGGACATGCCAAGGCTGTCTGTCGATATCGACTTGACCTACCTGCCAGTGGCGGACCGCCAATCGTCGCTCGAGGGAATCGACGATGCCCTCGGCCGCGTCATGGTGGCCATAACCCGCCGCAACCCACGGATCGAGGCGCGCCGCGTCCCGGGTGGCGGAAACGCCAACACGCGCATCATGGTGAGCGATGGCCAGGCACAGATCAAGATCGAGACCTCTCCGGTGACGCCAGGGGCGGTGTATCCGGCCCGGACGATGATCACTTCGGAGGCGGTGACAGAGCAATTCGGCTTCGTCGAGACGACCGTTCTGGCGCATCGAGGATCTCTACGCCGGCAAGCTTCATGCGGCACTCGATCGCCAGCATCCGCGCGACCTCTTCGACGTAATGCTCCTCTTTGAGAACGAAGGCCTGACAACAGACCTCTTCCGAACGTTCTTGGTCTATGTGGCGAGCTCCGGCCGTCCGATGCACGAACTGTTGGCGCCCTCAGCGCCTCTGAGGGAGAAGCTCTATGGGGCAGAGTTCGAAGGGATGATTCGCCATCCGGTATCCTGGGACGCCCTGATCGATACGAGCCGCCGTCTGCACGCAGACATTGGTTCTCGATTGAACGGCGACGTCGCGGCCTTCCTGCTCTCCCTTCACGATGCGGAGCCAGACTTCCGCCTGATCGGCTTGCCCCAGGCCGCTGACCTCCCGGCGGTTCGCTGGAAGCTGATCAACCTGAAAAAACTCAAGCAGGTGAATCCCCAGAAACACGAGGCCCAGCGCGACGCGCTCGAAAGGCTCTTCCGGTAACGAAACTGGCTCCCTGGCTCGGCCGAAGAGGTGCTCGTCTACGACCAGTGCGCCGCCTGATCCGGAATGTTCACCAATGGGGTGAGGCCGGTGCTGGCAGACGGATGCCAAGAGATCCTCAACATGGCACGAAATCGGCACTCGGCAATTCTCTGATCACCGATCAGGGTGTCGCCCCATCGCGCCGGGAGAGGACACGATGAGCGACTACTTCGACCTGGGGTCCTACCGCTTTCCCGTCACCACGGCTTCGACCGAGGTGCAGGTCTGGTTCGACAGACGTCTGGCGTGGACCTACGGATTCAACCACGAGGAAGCGGTCGCCTGCTTCGAGAAGGTCCTGGGGGCGGATTCCGGCTGCTGCATGGGGCACCGGGGCCTCGCCTACGCCGTCGGGCCGAACCGCAACAAGCCCTGGGCCGATTTCGGTGAAGAGGAGCGAGCCGCGTGTCTGTTCGGAAGCCGGCTCAGCCGTGACCTGCTCGCAAGGCGCGACTGCGGTCGAGAAGGCGCTTTGCGCGGCCCTGGTCTGGCGTTACCCCGAGGTCGATGACGGCGACTGGGCCTGGATGCAACCGACCCGCCACGCACTCGGGGCGCTTCCAATGGAGCAGGGTCGCTGCGGGGAGGCCGAGGCGGTCTACCGCGCCGATCTGGGATTCGACGCAACCCTGCGCCGCCCCTGCCAGCATCCCGACAACGTCTTGAGCCTGTACGGTCTCCACGAATGACTGATCCGCCGCCGCGACACGGTCGAGGCGCCGATCATCAAACAGCGGCTTGATTTCGCCGCTGCGCGCTGCGACGTGCCGGTGCACTCGCCATGCTACTGACGCATGCAGGACGTCAACTCCCGAATGTGCGCGCCGTCGATGGCGCCTGACCATTCCTGACGTTGACGAGGCACAGGCTCAAGAGGAGAAGGGCGAAGGCCGTCCAGATCCACACGCTGTGCTGCTCGCCAAAGACGACGATGCCCGCGCCGATGATCATCGGCGTGGCAGCAAAGGTCCAGGTGGCGTAGAACACAGGCCCTGCAATGCGGATGGTCTCGAACGACGCGAGCCAAAGCCAGACGTTCAGCGCACCGAAGAGCGGGACGAGCCACCAGAGATGCAGGCGTTCGGCATCGAACCACCAGAGCTGGTCCAGCCAGACGACGGGCACCAGCAGGATCGCCGCGCCCCCGGCCATCATGGCAAACGAGATCGCCATCGATTCTGTCTCGGGCGGCCAGTCACGGGCCATCCAGTTGGCCCAGAGTGCCCAGCCAACGGGGACGACAAGCGCGACCGCGACCCAGGGAACCATGGCACGCGACGGCAGACTGGTTTCCGGCAACACCGTGAGCATCAGGCCTGCGACACCGATCAGAAGTCCGACAAAGCGAATCCAGCGGTATCTCTCGAGCAGCAGCACGAGTGCGACCAGGTAGGTGAGGGCCGGCTCGATCGCCATCGCGAGACTCATGACGCCGACAGGCAGGTGAGGTGAAGCCAGGGTCATGGCGACATAGGGGATCACGAGCCCGAAGAGCGCCGACACCGTGTAGTAGCGCAGGTGAGGCACGGACAGCGGCACGGACTGTCTCCTCGCCAGAAGAGCGGCCCCGGTCATTGCCGCACCGGCGAGGCACTGCCAGAACACGAAGCCGAGGAAGGGAACCCCTCCCTCGGTGGCAACGCGCAAAAGGACGAGGAAGGCGGACGCGGGGAGCGCGACCATCATCAGGAGGAACAGGCGCGGCAGGAGCGAAGGCCGAGCGACGGCCATCATGGCATCCCGGGCCTGCCCGCCGGGCGGTCCCTGACACAGCCTCCGGGTCCGGCGGTCGCAACCGAGATTGCGAGGGTGGCGAAGGCGAGGTCGAACGGCAGAATCAGGAACCAGCTTCGGGTCACGAGTGCGATTGAGGTGGGGGAAGGGGCGACACCAAGGGCGAGGACAGCGTGCACAACGAGCGCGCAATCCCTGCCGACCCGGGGGAGGTGCGGAAACGCCGGTGCGTGAACGAACGCCATTTCCGTATCTAGCGCTCAAGCGAACCGCGTGTCATCAAGAGAACCGGATCCTTGCGAGTCGGGATCAGGCCCGTATCAGCTTTGACCTCATGCTCTCTTGCAAGCGGAGCAAACAGTCTTGCGGCTTCAGATGGCACCTCTCCCAAACCCGATCGAGCAACGTGTCGTAGGCGCCGACCCATCCGGTACGGGGTGTGGCACCTGAGCGCTGCGTGCACCCGTGCACGTTGCGGCGAAGGCGCTTGCCGCTGCGCTCTTGCAATCTCCAGTCGGGCACGGTCCGGATCTGCGGGCACGACCTGCGCCAAGTGTCGATCGACGAGCTGCGAGGCCGTATCGTCCCCGTGAACCGGAACGCCTGACAATTCCACGGCACGTTCGAAGACAACGTGTGCTTCATCATCAGCCTGCCTTCGGGCCACGCGATGGTCGTGGGCGAGCGCCGCGTCAAGACGGATGTGCGGGTGCGTTCGGCGGAACTGAAGCTCGGCGGACTCCGGCGTGTGAGGGTTTCGCCACCTTGTCAATCCTGTCCGATCCGTCATGATCCTCGTCCGCGCATGCGGGAGGAGATTATGCGGACCCTGTCGGCCGATGTGAGAGGGACCATTACCGATCTGGTGCTGATCGATGGCGAGGCCGGCGCCGTGCACCTCGACAAGGTGCCCTCGACGCCGGGACGGGCCGCCTTTCAGACGCGAACCATGCAGAACTGTCGCCGGACTGACCGCATCCGGCTTAGGAGATGACCATGTCCCGTGATCCCCGTTACGACATTCTGTTCGAGCCCGTGGAGATCGGGCCCGTTACGGCGAGGAACCGCTTCTATCAGGTGCCCCATTGCAACGGCATGGGGCGCACGTTCCCGTCCAGCATGGCGGCGATGCGCGGCGTCAAGGCCGAGGGTGGCTGGGCCGTGGTCTCGACCGAACAGATCGACATCCACCCATCGGCCGACATCACCGGCGCAACCGAGGGGCGGCTATGGTCGGATCAGGATATCCCTTACCTCGCACGCATGTGCGACGCCGTCCACGAACACGGCTCCCTCGCGCTGATCGAGCTGACCCACAACGGCAAGTCCGCACCGGCGGCCTACAGCCGCGAGGTGCCGCTATTCCCGTCCCACATTCCCGTGGTCGGCAATGCGCCGGTGCAGGCCCGCGCCATGGACAGGACCGACATCAGGAACTATCGACGCTGGCATCTGGACGCCGTGAAACGCGCCAGACGGGCCGGCTTCGACATCGTCTGCTGCTATGCCGCGCACAACCTCTCGCTCGCCGGCCAGTTCATGCTGCCGCGCTACAACCGCCGCACCGACGAGTACGGCGGCAGTCTGGAGAACCGGGTCCGCCTGTTCCGCGAAATCATCGAGGACGCGAAGGAGGCGGTCGGCGACACGATGGGCGTGGTCGCGCGCTTCGCCGTCGACGAGAGGCGCGGCGCCGAAGGCATGGAATTCGACAAGGAAGGCCGCGAGATTGTCGAGATGCTGGCTGAATTGCCCGATCTCTGGGACGTCAACGTGGCCGAGTGGGTGAACGACAGCATCACCAGCCGCTTCGCGGAGGAGGGATTCCAGGAACCTTTCATCTCCTTCGTGAAGCAGGTCACTACCAAACCCGTGGTGGGCGTCGGGCGCTACACCACGCCGGACCGCATGGTGTCGCTCGTGAAGAACGGAGTGCTCGACATGATCGGTGCAGCCCGTCCCTCGATCGCCGACCCCTTCTTGCCGAGGAAGATCGAGGAGGGACGGATCGAGGACTTGAGGGAGTGCATCGGTTGCAACATCTGCGTCGGTTGGGATCACATGCTGTCACCCATGCGCTGCACCCAGAACCCGACCAAGGGCGAGGAGTGGCGCAAGGGTTGGCATCCAGAGCGCATCCCGCGCAAGGCGGGCGACGACAAGGTACTCGTCATCGGAGCGGGCCCCGCGGGTCTCGAGGCGGCGTGTGCGGCGGGCCAACGCGGCTACGACGTCACGCTGGCCGAGGCGGCCGAGGAACTGGGCGGCCGGGTCGCCCGGGAAAGCCGCCTGCCGGGACTCTCGGCCTGGGGCCGGGTGCAAGACTACCGGGTGCACCAGATCCGGCAGATGGTCAACGTCGAGGTCTTTCCCGCCAGCCGGCTGACTGCCGGACAGGTGCTCGAGTTCGGCGCAGACCGCGTCGCCGTGGCAACCGGCGCGCGCTGGCGCAAGGACGGCTTCGGCCGTGCGCACCAGTTTCCGATCCCCGGCGCCGACGGGGCGTGCGTGCTCACGCCCGACGACATCATGTCAGGTGTGGTGCCCGAGGGTCCGGTCCTGGTCTACGACGACGACCACTACTACATGGGCGGCGTGATCGCCGAAAAGCTGCGCGGCGACGGTGTCGAGGTGACACTGGCGACACCCGATCCCGTCGTGTCGTCGTGGACCGACTTTACCCTGGAGCAGCATCGCATTCAGGCGCGCCTGATCGAGCTCGACGTCGGCATCGAGGTCAATGCCAGACTCGCGGCCGTCGGCGACAGTGTGGCCACGCTTGCCTGCGTCTTCACCGGGCGGCACCGCGAGGTCGCCGCCGCCTCGATCGTGATGGTGACGTCGCGCCTGCCCGACGATGCGCTCTATCGCGAGCTTGCCGGTAACGCGGAGCGGCTGTGCGACGCCGGCATTGCCTCACTCCACCGGATCGGCGACTGTCACGGCCCTGCCACCATCGCCGCGGCGGTCTACGAAGGCCACCGCTTCGCCCGCGAACTGGGCGCGGAGCCCGCGGACATCCCCTTCAAGCGGGAACTTACGGAACTGGCGGCGGAGTTCGCGCTACCCTGATCCGATGCCTCGTGCCGGAAGGAGTACGGCGAAGCGGCTGTTGCCACAGGACCGCTCGATAATCGAAAGGACCTGTAACCTGTCCTGCGTCAGGCCGGGATGAGCGGACCGGGAGGTCGTCCGCGCATGAGCGGCCGAACAGCCCTGGATCATCGGCAACCTTTGGCTCCTCGTCCCCGGTGAAGGTGTGCCTGAATTGCCGGACTCCACCAGAACCTTCCCGATCCAGATGACTCAGCAGCACGAGGGCTACGGGCTCAGCGACCCATGTGATCTTTCGCGGGTCGCCGGTGGTGTGGATCTACCCTGGAGATGCAACGTGAATGCAGTCTCAATCCTGCGGATTCCCGGGGTCGGATGATTCCGACGTCCCGGATCCTATCGGGTGGCGGCGGCAATTGCCTCGGTGAACTCGTCCAGTTCCCCGCAGCCATCCGGGCATGCGGTCTCGAGGGCCGCAAGGCGCTCCCTTGCCTTTGCGACGTCGCCGGTTTCAAGCAGGAGCTCCCCCGGGTACTCATTGGCTCCGCGATGCAGTGGATCGATGGCCAGAGCCATCTCATACCAGGCGAAGGCATCGTCAAGCCTGCCGATCTGGCGTGATGCGTGCCCCGGCATGTTGAGGGTGTCCGGATTGCCGGATTCCCTGCGATCGAGATTCTCCAGGAGGACGAGCGCCTCCCCGCAGCCACCCGACTCGACGAGGTCAAGGGCGTCAGACAGTGTTGTCGTGTTGCCGGTCGTGTCACTGCCTGCCGCCAGGGCGCAACCGGCAAACACCGTCAGGATCACCATCACACGAAGAACCATCATCGAGCATCCTCCCCGTCCGCTGGCATGGGATTGTCCTCGGGCACACTGAAGAGCCTTTGCCGCAATTCCTGTGTCGCCACGTGATCCACGTCGCCGTCGTTGGTGACCACGACTCCGTATGTATCGCGCGCGCGAGCAGGTGATATCCAGCCCTCTACAACATCCTCCAGAACCCGTGCGGGCTCTCGCTCATGGGGAGGTCCGTAGCCACCGCCTGGTTGTGTCAGTGAGACAATCCTCTCACCGGCTTCAAGGTGTACTTCGGCACAGGCGTCGAGTTCGTGCTCGCAGCCGCTGCGATCGCACCTGATCTGATACGCCGGAGCTGCCTGCCCGCCGCCGCGCACGCCTGCGGCCGGGAACAGAGTTCCGTCGCTCGCGTAGGCGACGGACATCGTGCAATCGACCGGTCCGAATTCCACGCGTGCGCCAGGAGCACCCCGCCGTCTTCCGGGTCCTTCTGTGTCCATCGCGATTTCCTGGCGGTAGACACGCATCGGGAACCGCAGTTCATCGAGCTCCACGCTGTCGAGAAGACACAGTCCGGCCGATCCCATGGCCGTCAGCGTGAGCCAGCCATCGGCCTGCGCCGAAGCACCCGCTGCAGTGTGGAAAAGGAAGATCTCGTTGACGTAGTGCTCGCCGTTGCGCGGGTCCGTGCCGGAAATGACACCCGTTGCGGGGGGCAGCAGCGGTCCGCATTCCGCCATGCCCCAGCCGTCGCCAAGTCGCGCGATAGCGTGGACCACGGCATTCTCGAGGCGATCGCAGATGTTCGAAGTGCCCAGAGAGCAGCTGTAGGGGTGTCGCGGAATTCCCACGACACAGCCTTCGCGAAGACGAACGCGAACTCTTCGGATGCTTCCGGCATTCGGGGGAACGGTGTGGTCGATACTGTTGAACACGCCGGTCATGGCGCCGGCAACGGCCGTTGCCTCTGTCAGGTTGAGACCGCACGCCAGGTTGTCCGGGTTGTCTGTGAGATCGATGTCAATGAAACCGGCGTGCGCATCGACCTCCATACGGACCCTGATTTCGAGGCCGTCCTCCGGAAGGCCGGGGAAGGGGTCGTGGCGGGTCGTCACCTCGACCTTTCCTGAAGGCATCGAGCGGATGGCGTCCGTCATCCTCTTCTCGCTGTAGTCGAACCACTCGTCCACGAACGCATCGAGTTCATCCCAGCCCTTCTCGGCCCCCAGTTCAAGCAGCTCGCGTTCGCCGATGCGTGCAGCGCCGATCATGGCGAGAAAGTCGCCCCGCCACTGCTGTGGCACGCGGAAGCGCAACTCGCACAGGCGAATGATGTCCGCGACATCCTCATAGTTCTGCTGCACCCGGGTGCCGGGAAAGATCAGGGCGCCTTCCTCATAGACATCCCGGGCCGTCGCCATGTAGGTCGTCGGCTTGGAATTGCCGATATCCGCCTGGTGGGCCTTGGCGCATACCGTGAAACGGTGCACGCCGTCATCGTCGATCACCGGGACCAGGATGGTGTGGTCGGCCGGATGGGAGCATCCGTGATAAGGCGAGTTGTTGAGGAATGCGTCGCCGCGCCGCAGGTCAGGGTGAAACGCCTTGACGTGGCGGGCCATGATATCCGGTCCGCTGAGCACATGGACGGGCAGGCTCTCGTCGGCGGCAACGAAGGAATCGTCGGCGCTAAGGATGCAGCACGAAAAGTCATGGGCGGTGTTCAGCACGCCTGATCGTCCGGTCCGCATCAGGGTGTTGGCCATGCGCTGGCAGATTCCCTGCATCCTGCTCGAGATGGTGGCGAGGCGTATGCTGTCCATGGTCTTGTCTTCCCCTTGCCTTCACCAGCGCCGTGCCGCGAGACCTGCCCGAGCGTCGTCACCGCCCTCTTCGAGCTCGATCACCAGGGAGCCGTGCGCGCTCCGGAAGAACGAGACACCGGGATCAATGACGACCGACGTGAATGGCGATTCGACGATGGCCGGTCCTTCGAGGGTCTCATCCGTTGCAAGGGCGGCAAATTCGGTGACGGAAGCCTCCACGGCACCGTGACCGGCCAGCACAACGCGTCTCGCATGATTGTCCCTTGCTGCGGTGGGCATGGAATCCTGCCCTTCATCATCCCGCAGCCGGCAGCGGACCCGGCAATGCCAGTGAATGATCTCTACATCCGAGTGTGAATCACGTACGGCAAACATGGCTTCGTGCATGTCATGAAAGTCGGAGATGAACCCCGCCACGTCGTCCGTCGAGTTGAAACGGCTCCCGCGCAGCGGCACCTCGATCTCCCAGACCTGATGTCCGTAGCGCGCCTCTGCGGAGAATGTTGTCTCGTGTGCGATGGTGCCGGCACCTGGACCGCTGACGAAGGTGGCCGCCCTTCCTGCCAATTCAGCGAGCACCCGGTTCACGGCATCGATGTCGAAGTGTCTCGACGATGTCGGCAGGGTAGCCGAAAAATCGTCCCCCAGTTCCGCCATCAGCGATCCGGCCGCCGACAGGGCGGCGCCGGCTATCGGCACGACGACGTGCCGGCATCCCAGGCGCCTGGCGATCGCTACCGCGTTGAGGCCGGCCGCGCCACCACCTGCCACCAGGACGGCAGACCGTGGATCGACCCCCTGGTGGATGGTGATGTTCTCGATCGACTGCACCATGTTTTCCGTTGCCACTTCCATGATGGCGAGCGCGGCCCTTTCCGGGTCGACCTCCATGGACGATGCAACATCGCGCTCGACTGCGTCACGTGCGGCATGGATGTCGAGTGGCATGTGGCCACCGAGGAAGAAGGCAGGGTCGATCAGGCCGGTGACGAGTGCCGCATCGGTCACGGTGGCCTGTACCCCACCCGCATTGTAGCAGGCCGGTCCGGGGGCGGCGCCGGCGCTTTGCGGACCAACATGCAGCATGCCTCCGCTGTCGACCCATGCGATGCTGCCGCCTCCCGCACCGATGCTCCTGACATCAATGGAGGGAAAACCCGTCATGTGGCCCCGGAAGGGCTGGCCGAGCCAGGTCTCGCGGGTCTGGGGAATGCGCCCGTTGCGCACCAGGCTCACGTCGAAACTCGTGCCTCCAGTGTCTGCCACGACCACGGTGTCTGCACCCGTTTCAGCTCCGGCGAAAACGCGCCCGGCAACGGGTGCCATGGCTGGCCCCGAGTTGACGGCATGAATGGGCGCCCCCGCAACATCCGCCCCATCCCTGACACCGCCGCGGGATGTCACCACGAGGAAGCGTCCCGCGAAACCGGTTGCCTGGAGTGACTCTCCGAGATCCTTGAGGTAGGTGCTCATCACCGGTTTCAGGGATGCGTCGATGCACGTCGACGACGCCCTGCGATACTCGCGCAAGGTTGGGTTGACGACATGCGAGAGCGTGTAGGGGATACCAGGGAGGTGGTGCTCTATGAGTTCGCCGAGACGGCGTTCATGACGGGGGTTGATCGTCGAAAAGAGCAGGCAAACCCCGATGGCCTCGACCCCGAGATCACCGAGTCCGAGGAGGATGTCAACGGTTGCCTCCTCGTCGAGAGCCTTCACGATGCCGCCGTCGTGGGCGATGCGTTCGGGAACTTCGAATGTCAGGGAGCGGGGAACGTAGGGACGCGGATACTCGACGGTGAAATTGAAGATCTCGATACGTCCTCCTTCCCGGAAGAGGAGCGTGTCAGGGTGTCCTTCGGTGCAAAGAAAGGCGGTGCGGGCGGTGGTGCCGGTGAGGATGGCGTTGATTGCCCGGGTCGTCGCGTGAATGAAGGTGTCCGTCTGTGACAGGAGCACCTCCACGGTTTCGCCCCGGCTGCCGGCTGCCTGAACCAGGGCATCGAAGATGCCTCTCACCGGGTCATCGGGCGTTGTCGGACGCTTGAAGACGTGACGCTTGCCGCTGCCGTCTTCAACGATCAGGTCGGTAAACGTACCTCCTGTATCGACTGCTATGCGCATGGCAAACGGGTGCGACCCGATGGAAGCGGCATCCGCTTCCTCCAGGGCCGCACCCTGACCCTTCGGGCCCCTGTTACTGAAGGACCTTCGTCCAAACCCTGTCGATCAGCTTCTGCGCCGCCGGAGAACATGCCTCACCGAAGATCACGGGCACATCGGCGGGAACGTTGAGTTCGGGCGCCGAACTGAGGCTTTCATCCAGGTAGGGGCCGGACCCCATGATGGCGTTGGCATAGTGTGAGAAGTTGCTCTGCATGGCAGCGTTTTCCGGATCCATCATGAAATTCATGAAGATCTTCGCATTCTCGATATTGCTGGCGCCGACAGGCACAACGACGCTGTCGTACCATCCCACGATCCCCTCTTGAGGATAGGCATAGACGATGTCCGCACCCGCTTCGCGGCCCTTCTTGGAGTAGCCGTTCCAGTGGGCGCTTATGATGACTTCTTCATTTGCAAGCCGGTCGTTCAGTCCCTCTGAACTGTACGTCGTCACGCATGGCTTCTGATTGACCAGAAGTTCCTGGATCCGCGTCATTTCAGCCGGATCCTCGCTGCAATAGGGAAGTCCGAGATAGAGATTGGCCATGTTGATGACTTCGTCGGGAGCCTCGAAGACGCCCAGACGCCCACAGACTTCCTCGGAAGGTTCGAAGAACTCGGAGAGCGACTCTCCGCTGCCGCTGTAGAGGTCTGCGCGGTACGAGAATGAAGCGCTCCCCCAGTTCCATGGCGCCGAGTACTCCTGATCAGGGTCCCAGCTCGGATAGGTCCAGCGAGGATCCACGTTCCCGAAATTCTCCATCTGGTGAACGGCGACCTTCTGCAGCAGGTCCTCCTTGATCATGATCTCGACGAAGTGCTGGCTCGGGACGACGATATCGTATCCGGTTGCCCCCGACTGAAGTTTGGCAAGAGCCGTCTCGTTGGAATCGTAGGTGTCGATTATGACGTTGATGCCTGTTTCGGTCTCGAACTTCTCAACCATGTCGGGAGCCGTGTAGTCCGACCAGTTGTAGATGTAGAGGTCTCCTTCCGCGAAAGCTGTTCCGGATACCAAGAGCGTGACCACCACCAGTGGCGCGCCGAATTTTCTCATCATGTCCTTGATCCTCCCGATGCGTTGCTTGTGCCGGTTCCCTTTGGGACAGACATGACCCTGCGGGAAAGCAGCCAGTAGATACTAACCAGAAGAACCGATGCTGCAAAGAACACCGAAGAGATGGCGTTCACTTCAGGCGTGATTCCCTGGCGGATCATGCTGTAGATGTAAACGGGGAGCGTGGTGGCGCCGGCTGGTGCCACCATCAGCGTGATGATGAAATCATCGAGCGAAATCACGAAACTCAACATGGCACCGGAGAGAATGCCCGGCATCAGCAGCGGCGCCGTGATATGGCGAAAGGTCTGCCATTCCGACGAGTAGAGGTCGCGTGCAGCCTGTTCAAGGGACGTATCCATGCCGACGAGGCGTGCCCTGATGGGCATGAAGGCGAAGGGAATGCAGAATGTCGTGTGGGCGATGATGACATTTCCGATTCCAAGGTTGAGATTGAGATTGGCAAAGAAGATGAGGACGGCGACCGCGGTGACAATCTCCGGCACGACCAGGGGCAGCGTGACGAGACCCAGCGATGCCGTGTGACCGGTGAAGCGGCCGCCACGCACCAGTGCCAGTGCTGCAGCCGTGGCAATGGCCGTGGCGAAGAGCGTCGTAATGGTGGCAATGACGAGTGAATTGACGGCTGCAAACTGAATGGAATCGTTGCGCAGGACCTTGGCGTACCAGTCAAGGCTGAATCCGGTCCAGGTCATCGCCAGCGAGCTGGCGTTGAAGCTGTAGATGATGAGTATGCCTATCGGCAAGTAAAGGAAAGCGAAGCAGAGGACGGTCCACGTTCCGAGACCATGGTAGCGGCCGACCTCGAGGTGTCGGCGCTTCACAGGTCGCCCTCGATCAGGGCCCGTTTGCGTGCCGACCGCGCGTAAATCATGAGGGCAACCACGACGAAAGCGAGCAAGACCATGGCAATCGCTGCGCCGAAGGGCCAGTTCCTGGCTGTAGCGAACTGGAATTGCACGAGACTGCCAAGCAGCAGGCGCTTGCCGCCGCCAAGAAGATCCGGGGCGATGAAGGCGCCCAGACTGGGGATGTAGACCAGCATGCAGCCGGCGACGATACCCGGCATGGAGAGCGGGATGATGACCTTGGTCATGATCTCAAGACGGTGGGCATAGAGGTCGCTGGCCGCCTCGACAAGCCGGAAATCGAGTCTTTCGAGACTCGCATAGATTGGCAGGATCATCAGCGGCAGATAGCTGTACGCCAATCCTACCGTGATGGCACCGTTCGTATACATCATGTTGAGGGAATCATCGATGACACCGGTCAGCAGCAGGGGTGTCTCGATGACTCCGTTGCGTCCCAGGATGAGGATCCACGAAAAGGTCCGAATGAGCAGGTTCGTCCAGAACGGAATGGTGATGAGGTAGATGTAGAAATTGCGTTTCGATGGTGGCTGCAGGGTTATGAAGTACGCAACAGGGAACCCGATGACGAGACAGACAACGGTCGCAAGGATCGACAGACCGACGGATCGCAGGATGATGTTGATGTAGATCGGATTGAAGACGAGGTTGTCCTCGAGATCGTACTCAAAGGCGATCTGGACATAGGCATCCGTCGAGAAGTTGAAGTGAACGCCGCCGTAGGGATTGGCCTCGAGAAACGAGATGACGGCCATCAGCGCGATGGGGACCAGCATGAAGACGCCGATGACCAGCCACGCCGGCGCCAGGCCCAGCCACGTGCGGGTCCGCGAGTTTCTTGGCAGGGAGATCATTGTCCCAAAACCCGCAAGGTCTCGGCGCCAATCTCCACGAAGAGCTGCTCACCGCCGGCAAAACGCCTGGAGCCGTCCAGCATGTTGCGGTCTTCGGCGAGGATGACCGTGCCGTCATCAAGACGGATGCGATAGGAAGTCTCGCTGCCATAGTAGACCACGTCGACAACCTCGCCCGCGAGCCTGCCGGATGATGTCTCTCCTTGCCTGTGGAGGAGAACCTTTTCGGGTCGCAGAAAAAGGGTCACCAGATCTCCGGTGTTGTGATCGCCGGAGCCGCGGACGCGTAGCGTTCTTCCAGCCACGGTGCTGCACACCAGCATGTCGGTCTCGAAACCTGCGACCGTTGCCGGAATGAAATTGGCATCGCCGATGAACTCGGCGACAAAACGGTTGACCGGATACTCATAGATGTCGTGCGGCGTTCCAACCTGCTGTACTTCACCATTGGACATGACGGCGATCCGGTCGCTCATGGAGAGCGCTTCCTCCTGATCGTGGGTGACAAAGATGAAGGTGATACCGGTCTCGCGCTGGATCTGCTTGAGTTCAAGGCGCATCGCCTGACGAAGCTTGAGGTCGAGTGCAGAGAGAGGTTCATCCAGGAGGAGGACTTTCGGCCCCGGAGCAAGGGCACGGGCGAGCGCGACGCGCTGCTGCTGACCACCGGACAGTTGTGCGGGGCGCCTGTGGGCGAGATCCCCGAGCTTGACGAGTTCAAGCATGTGCCCGACCGTGCGGTCGGTCTCGTCTTTCGGTTTCCTGAGCCGTCTGAGCCCGAAGGCAACGTTTTCCGCCACGCTCATGTGTGGAAACAGGGCATAGTGCTGAAAGACCGTGTTGACTGCCCGTTGGTTGGGCGGCAGGTCCTCCATGTGCTCACCAAAGAGCAGGATATCGCCCCGTGTTGGCATTTCGAAGCCGGCGATCAGGCGCAGCATGGTCGTCTTGCCGCAGCCCGAGGGGCCAAGCAAGGTGAAGAATTCATTGCTTCTGATGGTGAGCGAGACGTTGTTGAGGGCCGTGACTTCGTGTTCGGTTCCGACGCCGAATGTCTTGACAATTTCTCGTGCCTCGACGCCGTCCGCCATGATCCCTCAAGCCCCTTGCGTCTCTTCTCGGGGGCGAAACTACAACGCAACACGCGAGACCGGCAAGGAAGCCCGACGTGCATGATGGCGAGGTTCCGGGGGATGACGGTCGGACTGGCATGAGGCACGCAGACGGACAAGGACGCGATAGGTCTCGATGGATGTCTGGCGGGCACCGACCGGGTGTGGCAGATTCCCCGGACAGTGCGAGGGGGCCGTGATGCAGGGTGAGTCCCGGGACCGCATTGCCGGCATGCTGGGAGAGGAGGCGCTTGAGCGCCTGCACGCCGGGAGCGCACTTCCCAACGTGGCGTACACGAGCCGGGAGTGGCTCGAGCTTGAACGCACGCGTCTGATGTGCTCGATGTGGATGCTGGCGGGATTCGAGAGCCGACTTCCCGATGCCGGCGATTGTCTGCCGGTGCGTGTCGCCGGGTGTCCGCTGGTTCTCGTGCGGGGCCACGACGGCGCTGTCGCAGCCTTCCACAATGTCTGCCGGCACCGGGGCGCGGTCATCGTCACGGAGTGCCGCAGGAGACTGGGCGCCCTGACCTGTCCCTACCACGGCTGGGCCTATGGTCTCGATGGCAGGATCCGTACCCGTCCCCACTTCCATGGCGGCGGGCGCCATGACACGGCGCCGGACCCCCGCGCCAACCTTGCCAGGGTACGCTGCGAGAGCTGGCGTGGCATGCTGTTCGTCAACATCGATGGCCGTGCCGGCCCGCTTGACCGCCACATGGCGCCGCTCGACGAGCACCTCGCAGGCTGGCAGCACACGGCCCTGGCATGGGGTGGCAGCCTGGTCTTCGACATCGCCGCCAACTGGAAGCACGTTCACGAGAACTTCATCGATGTCTATCACAAGTTCGCCATCCACCCGGCACTCACCGCCTTCGCGCCCCTGGAAACCAGCAACCCGATGACCTTCATCGCTCCCCACCTGGCGATGACATGGCATGTGATTGCGCGGCCGGAGGAAGGCCGGGGGGTGGGACTGCCGCGATTCCGTGGACTGCCGGACGCCCTCCACGGGGAGGGCCGCTCGTTTACCGTGATACCCACCTGCAATATCAATCTGTGGCCCGATCACATCGCCGTTCTGGTGGCGGATCCGGAAGCCCCCGGGAGGACCCGGGAGACCATCCACTTTCTCTTCGATCCCGATGCCATGGCGGAGTCCTGTGACACGGTGCGAGGCCGGGTCCTCGAGACCTGGGATGCCCTCAACCGCGAAGACATCGCCGTCCTCGAATCGATGCAGCGGGGACGCGTCTCTCCGGGGTTCGACGGCGGCTCCCTTTCGTCATTCTGGGATCCCGCCACCCACATGTTTTCCAGGAAGGTCGTCGAACTGATGATGAACGCCAATGGGAGCGTGACGTGATGCTGGACCACTACATCACGCGGGAGGTTGCCGACAATCTCCGCAGGCCACCGGGCGAGGGAGGATCCTGCCTCCCCAACGCCTGCTACACCGATCCCGCGTGGCTGCAACTGGAAAACCAGCGTCTCTTCGCCCGCTCCTGGATGTATGCCGGCTCGCTCGACAACGTCCCCGATCCCGGCGACATCTTCCCGACCACGGTCGGGAACCGCCCGGTCATTCTGGTGCATGGCCACGATGGCACGATCAGGGCCTTTCACAATGTCTGCCGCCACCGGGGCGCCATCCTGGTGGAGCACCCGTGCCGCCTGCGCAGGAACATGACCTGCCCCTACCATGCCTGGTCATACGGACTCGACGGCGCCCTGGTGCAGCGTCCGCATTTCAACGGCGCCGGCCGGCACGACAGGCCTGCGGCAGGTCCGGGGCTGGTGGACATCCGTCTGGCGCGCTTTCATCGGGCGATCTTCATCAATCTGGACGGCCAGGCCGAGCCCTTCGAAGACTATATCGCGCCACTGGCGCGCCGCCTCCGCCGTCACGATCTCGGTGCGCTGCGCCTTGCGAAAACCCTGACCTGGGAGTTCAGGGCCAACTGGAAGCTCGTCTTCGAGAACTACTTCGACAACTACCATGTCTTCGCCATTCACCCGCGTCTCGATGCCTTCGCCCCGGCCGAGGGACGCAAGGGATTCGGTTACGAGAACAGGCTGCTCCACACGGAGGTCACGTTCGATCAACCGGAGCCCGGGCGCGGCGTGGGCCTTCCGTACTATCCCGGTCTGGCACCCGGACTCGAACGCTTCGAGGCGGGCTACCATCTCTTTCCGAGTTGCTGCTACCAGATTTGGCCCGACCAGCTGACGGTCTTCCAGGTGTTTCCCGTGGCGCCTGACCACACGATCGAGCAACTCCACGTTTTCCTCATCGGCGATGCGGCCTGCGATCCGGAGTGGGAGGAGGCGCGCCAGGGAGTCTACGACATGTGGGATGAGCTCAACCGGGAGGACGTCAACGCCATCGAGTGGATGCAGAAAGGGCGACAGTCGCCGGCCTTCGATGGGGGCGTGCTGTCGGCCTGCTGGGATTCCTCGCACCAGCACTTTGCACGACTCGTGGTGGAGACCATGACATGACCCATCCGGTCTTCCCGCATCTCTTTGCGCCCATGGAGTTGAGGGGGAGGGAGATCAGGAACAGGGTTTTCGTGCCCGGCCACAACACGGCGCTCTCGGAGGGTGGCCGCATCGGAGATGCCATGCTCGCCTATCACGAGGCGCGCATGAAGGGTGGCGTCGGCATGGTCATGACCGAGGTCCACTGTGTCCACGAGACCTACATGCCGCAGGGGCGGGCCTGGGCGACGAGCGATGACTGCCTGCCGGGTCTCTCCCGGCTGGCGCGTCTGGGCCGCGATCATGGCGTGCGTGTGATCGGCCAGGTGTTTCACCCCGGCAGGGTTGCGGCGGCCTCCATCGACGGCACGAAGATGACGGCCTGGGCGCCCTCGGCGGTGCCCGACGAGATGTACAAGACCGTTCCGGCGCCGCTCACGCGCGACTTGATCCGCGACATCGTCAAGGCCCACGGTGACGGTGCGGCGCGCATGGCCGAAGCGGGGCTCGACGGAATCGAGATCATTTCGTCGATGGGATATCTCGCCAGCCAGTTTCTCAATCCCCGGCTCAACCGGCGTGACGACGAGTATGGCGGCAGTTTCGCCAACCGCATGCGGTTCGTGCGCGAGGTTGCTGCCGCCATCCGTTCCCAGGTCGGGGATGATCTCATCGTCGGTCTGAGAATCTCTGCCGATGAAATGGACGGGGAGGGGCTGACCATCGCGGAGACACGCCAAGCCGCGGCCGCCCTCGATGCGGACGGTGTCCTCGACTACCTCAATGTCGTGCTGGGTTCGACGGCGACCTATACGGGGTGGCAGCACATCATTCCCCACATGCACTTCCGGGCGGGTTATGCGGGAGAGAAGTCGGGCGAACTCAAGGAGGTGGTGAAACGCATGCCGGTGCTGGTGGCCGGTCGCATCAACCAGCCGCAGATTGCCGAGGACATTCTGGCGAAGGGCGGAGCCGACATGGTCGGTATCGTGCGGGGTCACATTGCCGATCCGGACTTCGTGAAGAAGGCCTTCGAGAACCGGGTGGAGGACATCCGCGCCTGTATCGGCTGCGATCAGGCCTGCATCGGCCATCGCCTGAGAGGTTTTGCCATCTCCTGCATCCAGTTCCCGGAGACCGGCCGAGAGCTGGCCTACGGAACCCGGCAAGCGGTGACGCGACCACGCAGGGTCATTGTCGCCGGTGGCGGACCGGCGGGTCTCAAGGCCGCGGCGGTGGCGGCCGAACGCGGTCACGAGGTCATCCTCCTCGAGGCGGCCCGCCAGGCGGGAGGCCAGGCGCTGCTCGCCCAGGCCTTGCCGGGCAGGGCCGAGTTCGGCGGGATCGTCACGAACCTCTTGCGCGAGTGCGCGATCCACGGGGCCGACATCCAGACAGGCGTCAGGGCGACCCCCGAAACGCTGATGCCGCTGAATCCGGACGTGGTGATCTGTGCCACCGGCGCGGTCGAAGAGCGCCCCGAACTCGAGGGCATGGACCAGGCACATGTCGTCGGGGCCTGGGCGGTGGTGGCGGGAACGGCCAACGTCGGTACCAGGGTTGTGGTCTACGACTGGCATGCCAACTGGATCGGACCCGGCGTGGCGGAAAAACTGGCGCGTGACGGCTGCTCCGTGCGCCTTGCGGTCAACGGGCCCATGGTCGGGGAGCACCTGCCGATGATGGTGCGGGACGGCTGGATGGGCGAGCTTCACAAGCTCGGCGTCGACGTCATCACCTATGCCCGCCTCTACGGGTGCGACGAGGACAGCGTGTTCATGCAGCATGTCACGAGCGGTCAGCCGATCATCTGCGATGACGTCGAGACCCTCGTGCTCGCCACCCCCCACAAGCGCGAGGCAGGGCTGTGGGAAGAGTTGGTGGACATGGGCATGGAGTGCCGTCTCGTTGGCGATGCGCTGGCTCCCAGGACAGCTGAAGAAGCCGTCCTGGAAGGTCTCCAGGCGGGGTCCGGGGTCTGATCCGAAATGTCGTTTCCCAACCTCTTCCGGCCCATCGAACTGGGTGGCCTGGAAATCGCCAACCGTGTGGTCTTCGGCCCCCATGGCACCAGCCAGGGCCGTCAGCCCGGAACCATGGCGGACCTTGTCGCCTATCACGAGGCCCGCGCCCAGGGAGGGGTCGGCCTCATCATCACCGAGGCACACACCATTCATGAAAGCTACGAGGTGCGTCACAACCTGCTGGCCGTGAGCGATGATGACGCCATTCCCGACCTGAAGGCGATGGCCGATGCCGCTCACCGTTACGGTGCTCGCATGTTCGGCCAGCTCTTCCACCCCGGCCGTGCGGTCGCCAACCGGAAGAACGGGGCGCTGCTGGCTGCCTGGGCACCATCGGAAGTGCCCGATGAACGCCATCACGTCATGCCCGCGCCGATGTCCCTCGCCCTCATCCGCGACATCGTGAAAGCCTATGGGGACGGGGCCCGGCGCATGGCCGAGGCCGGTCTCGATGGTGTCGAGTACGTGGTTTCCATGGGCTATCTGCCGGCCCAGTTCGTCAATCCGCGCACCAACCTGCGCGAGGATGCCTACGGCGGCAGTTTCGCGAACCGCATGCGGTTCCTTGAGGAGTCGCTGAGAGCCATCCGCGAAGCTGTCGGCAGTGACCGGGTGGTGGGCATGCGCATTTCGGTCGATGAACTCGACCATGGCGGCCTGTCGCCCGACGAATCACGGCAGGTGGCACAGCACCTGGCACATGACGGTCTGATCGACTACGTCAACGTGATCGGCGGATCGGGCGCTTCCGTCGGCGGCGCCATCCACATCGTTCCACCCATGGCGGTGGAGCCCGCCTATCTGTCCAGGGCTGCCGGAGACCTGCGCCGGGGCCTCGGCGTGCCAACCATGCTGGGCGGGCGGATCAACCAACCCCATGCGGCCGAGCAGGTGATCGCCTCGGGCACGGCAGACATGGTCTGCCTCGTGAGGGCCCTCATCGCCGACCCCCAGTTCGCCCGGAAGGCCGCAACGGGCAAGGCGGACTCGATCCGCGCCTGCATTGCCTGCAACCAGGCCTGCATCGGTCACCGCCACATGGGGGCTGTCGTCTCGTGTATCCAGCACCCCGAGACCGGTCGCGAGCGCCGCTTCCCCCACGTCAGGACACCGTCGGCGTCATCGCTGAAGGTCGTCGTGGCCGGGGGAGGCCCCGCGGGCATGAAGGCGGCGGCCACGGCTGCCGAGTGCGGACACGACGTGACACTCGTCGAGAATGAACGTGAACTCGGCGGCCAGACGCGCCTCGCGCAGATGCTTCCGGGTCGTGCCGAGTTCGGGGGCATCATCACCAATCTCTCCCGCGAAGTGGCCGAGGCCGGTGTCAGGGTCGTGACGGGAAAGGCTGCAACTGCAGGCGGCATCAGACGCCTTCAACCAGATGCCGTGATCGTGGCGACGGGGGCGGTCCCCTATCTCCCCTCCCTCGAAGGGGACACGCATGGAGTCGACGCATGGTCGGTGATCAAGGGCGAGGCCAATGTCGGGTCACGGGTTGTCATCGCCGACTGGCGCTGCGACTGGACGGGGTTGGGCGTCGCCGAGATGCTGGCGCGCAACGGCTGCCATGTCCGTCTCTACTGCCAGGGCACGCAACCCGGGCAGAACCTCCAGTCCTATCTCAGGGATCACTGGATCGGCGTTCTGGACCGGCTCGGTGTTGAAACCCGCGCCTATGCTAGGCTGTACGGCGCTGACGGGGATACGGTCTACTTCCAGCATATGACCAATGGTGAACCGCTCATTGCCGACGAGGTCGACACCCTGGTGCTGGCCCAGGGGCACCGTCGCGTGGCAACCCTCCACGAGCAGCTCGAGAACGCGGGGCAGCGTGGCCTCCATGTCATCGGCGATGCCCTTTCGCCGCGGACGGCCGAAGAAGCGGTTCTCGAGGGACTCGAAGCCGCCATGGCGCTCTCCGCCTGACCGATGGCATCCGGTCCTCTCCTCGTCACGGGTGCTGCCGGGTGCATCGGCGCCTGGATCGTGGCGCGTCTCAGCCAGGCGGGCCGGGAGGTTGTCGCCCTCGACCGCAGCGATGACCGCCGCCGCCTCTGCCTCGCGATGGACGAAGGGGACACCCGCGCCCTTCCCTGGGAGAGCGTCGACATCTCCGATGCAGCCGCACTGTGTGATGTCGTCATGCGCCTGCGCCCCCAGGCGATCATCCACCTTGCCGCACTGCAGATTCCATTCTGTGTGGCGGATCCGGTGGCCGGCGCCACCGTCAACGTGGCAGGGCATGTCGCTGTCTTCGAGGCGGCTCGAAAGGCCGGTGTCGGTCATGTGGTCTATGCCAGTTCGGTGGCGTCCCTGCCGGCGGCGGGAAGGCGGGGGCCCAACACGCTCTACGGAGTCTACAAGCGCGCCAACGAGGGTGTGGCGGCGATCTACTGGCAGGATTGGCAGGTCGCCAGCATCGGCGTCAGGCCGCACACGGTCTATGGCCCGGGACGAGACCAGGGCATGACCTCGTCTCCGACGAAGGCGATGCTGGCGGCGGCCCGCGGTCAGCCCTACCGAATCCCCTACGATACGACGATGATGATGCAGCACGTTCACGAGGTGGCTGATGCCTTCATCGCCTGTGCGGACGCCAACGTCTCCGGTCACCACGTCTGTGACCTCGCTGGCGTGAAGGCGACGACCGGAGAAATGGCCGCCATCATCAACCGGATCGTCCCCGGCGCCCGCATCACAGTTGACGATACCCGGATCGATCTCCCCATCGACCAGGACGACAGTGCCCTGCGCGCCCTCGTGGGCGACTGGCCCGCCGTCTCCCTCGAGAACGGCATTCACCGCACCATCGCCGCCTTCCGCGAACTCGAGACATCCTGACCGTCTCCCGCGTCCCTCCCGGCGGTTCGTGGATATGACCTGTCCACGTCAAGAAACCCTGGCAGAAAGCGACTGGTGCCGACACAGGGAGCGTTGTTGCTGCGCCGGAACACCTGCATCGGACAGAGTTGTGTCCAGAGTTTTCTGCAATTTGTCATGGCAGACGGTTGTGTGTAGAGCCCCGACCCCTGCCGGGTACCCGGGAGGGGTCGGGGCTCGGCGCCGTCAGGCTGCCTTGCGCAAGCGTTCGCGGCGGTGCTCCTTGAGGTGGATCATGTTGAGATAGCGATTGGCTTCCAGCCAATCCTCGTGGATCTCGACCG
>MKWU01001175.1_pt1 | contig 46960 bp, 38 predicted proteins | sample 809101 | NCBI WGS metagenome assembly MKWU01 (sample SAMN05860141, study PRJNA318959) | sponge metagenome | host: Aplysina aerophoba | place: Slovenia: Piran, Adriatic Sea, Gulf of Piran | collected 2013-05-07 | reverse complement strand
CCGGGGCTGTGTAGTCAGCAACGATGTTAAGAATACGGAACCGGCGCTAGTCGGCAAGCTGATCGCTCCGGTGACCAGCGTTGCAGCGGCAGCGAAGGAGCCTCGAGACCCGGTCGCGCCGCGGCAGCTTCCTGCGCCTTCCGAAGCGGCGGCCCTACTCCTAAGGTGCAGTCATCTGGAGAGGCTAGAAAGGCTGCTGGTCCGAAATAAGCTGCCGTTAAGCTGCCGCTGTGCGAGACAGAATACAGAGTAGCAATACAGCCACTATCGTTCCTCCCGTCCCTGACAGCGTTTCCTGTGGTGGGCGGTACTGGGATTGAACCAGTGACCTCTCGCGTGTGAAGCGAGCGCTCTCCCGCTGAGCTAACCGCCCAAGGATCTGCAGTCTACTCAAATATCCTCACAGGACGCAAGGCCCCTGTAAACCCCGTTGCGTCGGAGTTGCATGCCCCAACCCACACCCGTCGGCAACTCTAATCGAAGCCCATCTATCTTCAAAGCCATTAGGCAAGGTCAACCAAGATGTAGCCGAGACTTACAGCAGCGTCACATCTTCACATCACCCAGGAGGCCCAGACACTTTCAGGCACTATCACAACACCTCAACCGAACTCGCGGACAGTATTTATCTAGCATCCTTAATCGCACTCAAACCAAGGGCTGTCTCTGTCTCGCACTTGATGCCACTACACGCTACATGCTCGTTAAGATCCCTAGGCCAGCCTTGTGCCCGTACCGAATGAGTGGGAGAAATCACGGATCTCGAGGGGGATCTTATTGGGTTAGTTGGTGCTGGAGCGTCGATGTCAACTCCTCGCTCGGCCCATCACCTTCCTCCATAACCCTGTGGTCGGCCGGACCCTGCGACTGCGTGGCATCAATACCGGCATCGCCCTGTCTAGGGCCATCCGAGCGGAAACAGGACTGTAGCAGGCTTGCTCAGAGGCGGCGTAGCCCCTCCTCAATCGCCTTGATCTGCAGTGCTAGAAATTTCGAAAAGTAGCGGCACTGCTGGAGATTGCCGCCCATGAACCAGAAGTGGGGAAACCCCGAGTCACGCCAGATGGTGCAAAGCTCACCCTCATCGTCTAGACCCCACACAGGCCTGACCCGATCTACCACCTCGTCTTCGAGGATCCGCCGGGCGCTCTCACGCATGTTCTGATAGCCCGTGGCGAGCACGACAATGTCAGCCTCGAGCACAGTCCCATCAGCGAACACGATGCCTCCTAGGGTGAAGCGTGCAATCTCAGCACCCTGCTTGAGGGCGATCTTGCCCTCGGCGATCAACTCCGAGGCACCCACGTTGATGTAATAGCCACCCCCCCGGTGCAGATACAGCGAACTGATGCCGCCTCCGTTCACACCGCAGTTCAGCTTGAAACCAGCAGCCTCGAGCCCCCTAAGAAGTTCGTTGTCAACCTCAGCAATCCGTGCCGTCACATCCCGGCTCAACTCTCCTGCCAGAAGATTCGGGGTGGACGCCGAAATCAGATCCGCATCCTCGGTGGGTGGTCCACCTTCCTGGGATGTTCCTGCGAATATCATCCTGGTGAAGGTCGTGCTGTTCAACACGTAGGTGGAAGATCGCTGGATCAGGGTAGTGTGAGCGCCATACTCGTAAAAATCGTGCGCGGATGTCGTGCCCGCTAGTGCCAGTGCCTATCACAACCGCTTTCTTCCCTGCCCAGCCGGCAGCCCCCGTGTAGGCGCTGGAGTGGACAAGCACTCCCCGAAAATCGCCCTTACCCCCGGTCTCAGGGATGTAGGGGACACCAGCCATGCCAGTGGCGAGGATCACGTGACGTGGGTGGAGGGTGTGGACGGAATTGTTCCCGCTACGCACCCGCACGGTCCAAGTCTCGACAGACGAGTCTTAGTCAGCATCCAGAAATTCCGTCGAGGTCCAGATGTTGAGTTCCATCGTCGAGGCGTAGTGCTCGAGCCAGTCAGCCAGCTTGTCCTTTGGGGTGAAGACCGGCCAGTTGTCTGGAAAGGGCAAGTACGGCAGATGATCGAACCACACAGGGTCATGCAAGACCAGAGTATGGTAGCGCTTGCGCCAATTGTCGCCAACCCGCTCGTGGCGCTCTACGATCAGCGTGTCCACACCGAGCTGGCTGAGTCGCGCAGCGACAGCAAGACCGGCCTGCCCTGCCCCGATCACAACCACCTGCGGCTCCCGGTCACGATATTCCTCCGACCTCACACGGCGATCAAGCCAACTCTCCCGCCCCCGGCGGATCCCGTACTCGACGCCCAACGGACGCCTCGGGCCGCGCGGCTCCTCGAAGCCCTTAAGCCCCTCCATCGCGGTTAGGAGCGTCCAGGCCTTCCAAGAGCCTTCCTGATCAGGGACGAGTCGGAGGATGCCACGGCCGCGCGCAATCCTCGTCTCAAACACGAAGAAGGCCTGTACACATCTCTTCCCTGGAAAACCCTCGACTTGAGGGAGCATCTTGCCTGGCTCGAGACTGAAGGCACCTGTCCCGGCCGTAGGCAACACCCCTTCGAGGGTAGTGGCGATAGCGGCCACACCGTGGAGAGTTCGGAGATCCCAGGTGAAGGTGAGCAGGTCCCGCCACCATCCGTCTGCGAGGAACAGATCTGCAGCGGCTCTCGCGTCGCCCTGCTCGAGCGCGGTGCAGAAGTCACGCAGCCACTCCTAGGCGATCGCGAGGTCAGAATCGGTCGTCATCAGATCACCTGCCACGCCCACCATGCCCCCCTGGAAACGAGACTCCACCTCCTAAAGCCCTCATAAGGCACTTCCAAGCCGAGTTTGCTCCACCACCCATCCCACCGCAGCCAGAATGGCCAGCTCCACCACCGGCCCGTAGCAACGTCCTGGCAGCAAGAACACTTTGACGCGCTTCCATACTCCCTCAACTTGGTTCAGAGAAGAAGCAGCAAGGTAGCAAGTACTGCAACACCGACCCTACAGATTCTCACGACAGGCATCACTCCTGCACCACCCTAAGCCCCTTCGGAACCTCGCATCGCCCGGCATCACCGTTAGGTCCGGTAAACCGTTCTCCAAAACCGCGCAGTGAGATCACCTCCGAGCTCGTGACGTTCCCATCGATTAGTAGGTACAACAACGCCTCACCTTGTACCACCCTGGCGCTCACGCTACTGTGACTTCCTCAACGGGTCGGCACCACCAAGCGATGCTGTCAACCCCGCTCCACCAAGTATTATGTCTGGGGCAGTACCAGGCTAAGACCCACCTCATCGAAACCCTTCTGGGCCCGCCTTCGCACCCCCAGAACCGCCGGATCGATCCCCTTAAATGGTATCTGGCAGGTGCATTCCCAGAGGTATCTAAGTTGCAGCAACCGGGTTGCTCCCGGCATCGCGTACACCCCTACACCCCGAACCGAGGCCATAGGCGAGCTATTGGTAATCTAGGAACCTCTATATGAAAGGCGCTTGTATGATAGCTTCTCACCTCAGGGGTGAGCCGTTCCGGTTGCGCAGGGGGCATTATCCCCGAGACCATCGAAGCCATGCCCATCTCCTTACTGTCAGCGTCTAACGAACTATTCGGCATGAGCAGGGCGACCGAAGTTCGGGAAGCACCGTGGCACATGCCTCCTTCTACCATGCGGTCCATGTACAATAGTCCAGAATTACGATCATCCGAAATTGCAGGAGGAGAGTACTGGCCCAAATCGCATATCGACCCGTCATCTAGGTATTCCAGAAACAGTCTAGAAACGTTCTTTGGGGGTGATGTTTCTTCGGTTCATGATCAACAGCCCGCAGGAGTTTGTGTGTGGGAACGTAACCTTTGAGTTGGGAGAATACTGATTACAATGCTTCGGAGTCACACGACGAAAACCATCGCGATTCTTGGTCTCTTGATAGGTGCTGCCACGATGCTGTTTGGAGGCACCCTAGCCCAGACGTATGGTGGGGCGCTTACCAGTGCTATAGGTGCAACGGGGGTCAGAGGCTTTGACAGCTGGCGGGATACCACCGGTGTGGAGACTCATGTCTACAACCTGATCTACGACAAGCTTGTCTGGTACGACGAAACCTACACACTGCGGCCGGGGCTCTTCGAATCGTGGACCTCCGACGATGCCCAGACCTGGATCTTCCAGGTTAGACCTGGAGTGGTCTGGCACGACGGTGTACCGTTCACCGCCCAGCATGTCATCGACTACTTCGATACGCTCAGCGATCCTGCCTCTGGTGCCTCCACCGAGAAGAGCATTATTCTCGACGGCGTCAGCTATGAGGCCTTGGATGACATGACGGTCCAGATGGTCCTTCCTGAGCCGAATGCGGTGCTGCTCGATCGGCTGGATCTCCACTACATCGCCCGTACCTCCGACTTTGATGCCGACAACCCCGTTGGGACCGGACCATTCAGGCTGACCGAATGGAACCGGAACCAGTCGCTGATCTTTTCGAAAAATGAGAACTACTGGCGCGATCAACTTCCCTACTTAGACGAGGTCACCCTGACGATGGTTCCCGACGCCACCACCAGGCTCAATCTGCTGCTTACCGGTGAGATTGATGTCGCAGCGGGGGTGTCCGCTGGCGAAGTCGAGAGATTGCAGGCCCTGGACGGTGTGGAGGTCATCACCACACCGGGCGAATATGCCACCACCCACCACTACATGCTCTACAAGACCAGCGTGCCCCCCTTCGACAACAAGCTAGTCCGCCAAGCTATCAACTACGCCATCGACCGAGAGGTGATGCTCGACATCAACTTCGGCTTCGGGTCCGTGAAATCAAACGCCATCGGTGAGGGTAGCATCTACTTCAATCCGGACGCGATATCCTATAATGAGCGCGATGTTGAGCGGGCCAAGGAGCTGATGGAGGAGGCCGGTTATACCCCTGGTCAGGAGGCCTTCGAAGTGAGCCTGTTTTACTGGCAGGAGTGGCCGGAGAACATTCAGATCGTCCAGATCGTCCAGGCCAATCTGGCCGAGATCGGCATCTCCGTGAAACTCGAACTGCTCGAGATCGGCACCTGGGTCGATCTAGTGATCGCCAAGCACGAGTACGAGATGGCCCTCACCGCCCTGATTCCCGGCTGGGACCCCGACAGTCAACTCGCCAACGTCTATGTGACAGATGACGGCTCCGCTCTGGAGTGGGAGAATGCTGAGTTCTTGGCTGCTTGGGCCGCTGGCAGAGCCACCGCCGACATCGATGAGAGGATAGCAGCCTACGCCACCGCTCAAGAGATCGCCATGGAAGAGGCGCCAGCAGTGGTTCTCAACACGGTCCCCCGCTTCTATGCCCACAGCAGCAGTGTCCAGAACCTAAAACGCCACGACTCCGGGAATCTCAACTATGAGAGCGCCTGGCTCATGCGTTAGGCACAGCGACAACGTCACTGCAACCTAGAACTTAGCGGGAAGTGGTCGAGGTGTTCCGGGCTCGCAAATCTCCGACATCTCGACCCTCCCAGTTACGGTAGCGCGGAGGGCACAGGAGCTCCGGGAGGATGGCTTGTCTATAAGTCTCTACATCCTTCGCCGGATCATACAGATGATTCCGGTGACGTTGCTGGTCATGGCGATTATCTTTTTCGTGTTTCGGCTTATTCCGGGGGACCCGGTTCAGTTCCTCGTCGGCCGGGATCCTGATCCCGAAACCATCGCCGCCCTAACTCGCAAGCTCGGTCTAGACCAGCCGCTAATCATCCAGTTTCTTCGTTGGCTGGGGGATGCAATACGTGGTGACCTCGGCAACTCATACATCAACGATCTTCCCGTTCTGAGATTGGTATTCGAGAAGTTCCCGGCGACCCTCGAGCTTGCGGTTCTAGCCATGCTATTAGGGTCTGCAATCGGTATTCCCGCAGGCATTCTAGCAGCGATCAAGCAGAATTCCTGGCTCGATTTCCTGGTTCGGGTAATCAGTCTGATGGGCTTCTCCATGCCGCGATACTGGCTGGCTATCCTGTTGGTCATCGTCTTTTCGCTCAACCTCGGCTGGATCCCGCCGGGCGGCTTCGTGCCTCTAGGTGAGAGCGTTGCCGACAATCTCCGGTTTGCGATCTTGCCGACGGTCACTCTAGCTTTGCCCATCGCTGCCGAGCAGATGCGCTTTCTGCGCTCGAGCATGCTCGAGGTGATCCGCCAGGACTACGTGCGAACCGCCCACGCCAAAGGCCTCGCGGGCAGGATCGTGGTGATGCGGCACGCTCTCAAGAACGCCCTGATCCCGTTCTTGACCATCGCCGGGCTGCAGTTGGGGTTCCTGCTCGGCGGCTCCGTGGTGATCGAGCAGATCACCGCTTGGCCCGGAATCGGCTGGCTGACGCTACAATCTATCATCCGCCGCGACTACAGCGTCGTTCAGGGGGTCGTGCTGTTCTCGGCACTGGCCTTTCTGATCATCAATCTGCTGGTCGATATCCTCTACTCCGTTCTCGACCCACGTATCGAATATAGCTGATGGCCAGCACGACGCCCGTCGATACCGATTCCAACAGGAGAGCGCGGATGGTCAGGTGGCGGCTGCTCAGGCGACTGGTGAAGCAGAAGACAGCTCTTTTGGGATTAGTAATCTGTCTCGTCCTGGGATTCTCTGCAGTCTTCGCGCCCTACATTACCCCCTACGATCCTATGAAGATCAATATGCGAGAACGATTGCAGACCCCATCGGCAGCTCATTGGTTCGGCACCGACGAACTCGGTCGTGACGTACTTACCCGGCTCATCTTCGGCGCGCGAATCTCGCTTACGGTAGGTGCCATTAGCATCCTGGTGGCGCTCAGCATCGGCGTCCCCTTAGGTGTCATCAGCGCCTTTTATGGTGGATTCGTCGATACCTGGATCATGCGTACGATGGACGCCCTAGCGGCCTTTCCAGCCATCCTCCTGGCATTGGCCATCGTTTCGGTCCTGGGTCCGAACATTCGCAATGCGATGATCGCCATCGGCATCGTCTACCTGCCCGCCTTCTCTCGCATGGCCCGCGCCAGCGTCCTCTCCGTTCAGGAGAACGACTTCGTCGAGGCAGGTCGGGCCGCGGGGGCCACCAATGTCCGCCTCATGCTGCGGACCATCCTTCCCAACGCCTTTGCGCCGATCCTGGTGCTAGCCTCTCTAGGGTTCGCCAACGCCATCATTATCGAGTCGGGCCTGAGCTTCCTGGGCCTAGGCGCCCAGGCCCCCTCGCCCTCCTGGGGCCTGATGCTCAATCAGGGACGCCAGTTCATGACCCAGACCGTCTGGTATTCGGTATCGGCGGGACTGGCGATTTTCATCAGCGTGCTCGGCCTGAATCTGGTCGGCGACGGGCTACGTGACGTCCTGGATCCCCGTCTTCGGGGTCGATGAGAGGAGTTATAGCGTGAAGGTTCTTGTAACAGGCGTGACCGGTCGCGTCGGCCGCAATCTGGCCGCCGCCTTGATAGCGCGGGGCGACGCGGTCCGTGGCCTAGTGTTACCCAAAGACCCAGGGCTGAAACGGGCCGAGGCTGCGGGGGTGTCGTGCGTTGTCAGCAACCTGCGCGACGCTGAGGCCGTGAGGCAGGCGGTAATCGGCGTCGACGCTGTGGTCCACTTGGGCGCGGTGATGCTGTGGGGCAAGGACGATTACAATGCGGTGCTGTTCGAGGACAATGTGCGCGGCACCTTCAACCTACTCAACGCAGCAGCGCTGCACGCGCCCGCTCTGACGCGCTTCGTGTTTGCCAGCAGCGACGAGGTCTACCCCTCACTGTCCGCCAGCTACCTGCCGATCGACGAAAATCACCCCACCAATCCCTATAGTTTCTATGGGACCAGCAAGCTCATCGGCGAGAACTTGGCCCTCTTCTATCACCGTGGCTACCGGCTTCCGGCTGCGATCGCCAGGTTCGCTCTGGTCACCGAGCCTCGGGAGGTCACCCGGCCCGACGGCTGGCTGGGCCGCTTCCTGTTCCTGGGCTCCATGATCGAGACAGCGCGGGCTATCGGGGGTACCGAGGCGGCCGAGACCCTAGAGAATCTAGGCGGCGACCAAGAGACTCTGCTGCTGGCACGAGACGCCGATGGGACCCCCTACCGCTTCCACTATTGTGACGTTCGCGACATCGTCCGGGGCCTGTTGCTGCTGCTCGACGATCCGGCTGCAGTAGGTGAGGTATTCAACCTGAGTGGTCCCGCCCCTTTCGATTTCGACCGGGCTGTGCCTTACCTTTCAGAGAGGGCGGGCATCCCCTACGTCGAAGCGAGAATCCCGGGGCCCCCTATTCGCATCCACCACGACATCGGCAAGGCCCGATCGCTCCTCGGATACGCGCCGCAGCACGACATCGTCAGCACCATCGATGCGGCTGTGTCGGGAGAGGTTCCAGGATGAAGATCACCGGCATTGAGACCCTGGTCTGCAACGCACGCATGCGCAACTGGATCTTTGTCAAGGTGATAACCGATGAGCCCGGCCTCTACGGCTGGGGCGAGGCCACCCTGGAGTGGCACACCCGGGGCGTCATCGGTGCCATTGAGGATCTGTCGGTGCTGCTCATCGGCGAAGACCCGACCCGGATCGAGCATCTGTGGCAGATGATGTATCGCCAACACTTCTGGCATGGCAGCGGGATCGTCCGAGCTACCGCCATCGCCGGGATCGACATCGCCCTGTGGGATATTCTCGGCAAGGTCACCAACCTGCCCTGCTCGAAGCTGTGGGGCGGCCCGGTGCGCGACTACGTACGTACCTACAGCCACCTCGGCGGTGGCAGGCTCGAGGATTTCTACCAGACGGACCGGGATGATGCCGAGCGGTTCGCCGACCTCGCCCGGCAGACCGTCGAGCAGGGATTCACAGCCTTCAAGTCGATGGCGGTTCCCGAAACGATGCCTATCGAGGGCTTGCAACCCATTCGCTATGCCGAGCAGAACGTCTGCGCCATGCGTGAGGCGGTCGGTGACGAGATCGACATCATGGTCGACTGCCATGCCCGACCATCGCCGGCCATGGGCCTCAAGTTCGGCAAAGCTCTAGAACCCTACGGCCTCTACTTCTTCGAAGAGCCCTGCTGGCCCGAGAGTATCGATGGCCTAGCCGCCATCAATAGCGCTCTCACCACCCCGGTTGCCACTGGGGAGCGGATCACCCACCTGGCAGCCTTTAAGGAGCTCTTCGAGAAGCGAGGCTGCGAGATCTGCCAGCTCGACCTGACCCACTGCGGAGGCTTCACCGAGGCACGCCGCATCGCCTCCTTGGCCGAGGCGCACCGGATCGCGCTGGCCCCTCACAACCCGCAGGGCCCGGTGAGCACCGCCGCCTCACTGGAGTTCGGCTTCTCGCAACCCAGCTACATCATCTGCGAAACGGTCCATCAGGACGTGCCGTGGCGACAGGATGTGGTTGCCGAAGGGTTCGTAGTCGAGGAGCAAGGCCGCATTGTCCGACCCAACGAGAAGCCCGGTCTGGGCATTGAGATCGACGAAGAGGAGGTCAAGAAACACCCCTTCCAGCAAGAGATTCCTCAACGGAGCTTCTATCGGGATGGAAGTGTTGGAGACTGGTAGCTGCTGTCCCTGAGCTTGGAGGGCGAGTCGAGATGGCAAAGATGACACCTGCAGCGCCGCATCTCCCCCGATTCAAGGGGGAGATGGGGATCGCCAGGCGAGATATCACCCCGCCTGTCGGCATCTATTCCCGCAACTGGGGTGCTGCGCTCGATGATGTGGCCACAGGAGTCCACAAGCCTTTCTTCGCTACCGCGATGGTGATACGGCCAGCGGCCGGTCCCACCCTGGTGCTGGCGGCCGTCGATGGCAGCTGGTGGCAATCGCAGCAAGATGAGTGGCGGATCCGCAGAGCCATCATTGAGGAGTCCGAGCTCGACATTTCCCAGGTCATGATCGCGTTTTCGCACAGCCACGCCGGACCCTCTCTGGCAAGCGGCAACCGGGACAGGCCCGGCGGGGAGCATATCGAGCCCTATCTAGCGATGATGAGTCGGGCTGTCGCGGAGGCCACAAGGGAGGCGCTGGAACATCTCCAGCCCGCGATCATCAGCTGGGCGACCGGCCGCAGCGACCTTGCCGTCAACCGCAACCTCAAGGACCCCGAAGGGGAAAGGTACCTCACCGGCTACAACCCGGGGGCGGCAGCCGATGACACCTTGCTGGTCGGGCGTGTCACGAATGCGCGAGGCGACCCCCTCGGCACCCTCGTCAACTACGCCTGCCACCCCACCTCCCTGGCCTGGGAGAACAGGCTGCTCTCGCCCGACTATGTCGGGGCCATGCGAGAACTGGTGGAGGCTCATACCGGGAATGCCCCCTGCGCCTTCCTGCTCGGTGCCTGTGGCGAGTTGGCCCCCGCGCACCAGTACAGCGGCGACGTGGGCGTCGCCGACAGTCACGGTCGCAGGCTCGGCCACAGCGTGTGCGCCACCCTCGAAGGGATGCCGGGACCCGAGCAGGAGTTGGTGTTCACCGGTCCCGTCGAGTCCGGAGCACCTCTCGCGGTGTGGCGGCCACAACCCCTACAACTGGCTGCCTCACGGACCGAGGCCAGGTGTATCACCGTCCCGCTCGAGATCAAGCCGGACTTCCCCACTGCAGCTGCTATCAAGCGCGACCGCGAGGCCAGTCGGGACCGCGTCATCCGCGAGCGGCTGGCACGCAAACTCCGCATCAGGGAGCTGCTAGGCGACGCACAAGAGTACCCGTTCCCAGTGTGGATCTGGAAGGCGGGAGATACCCTCTTTGTCGGGACACCAGGGGAGGCCTATTCGGACTTGCAACAGGCCCTTCGGGCGGCGTTCCCAGATCTGGCCGTGGTGGTGATGAACATCGTCAACGGATCGATCGGTTACCTACCCCCCGACAAGCTCTACGACCGCAACCTCTACGAAGTGTGGCAGACTCCGTTCCAGCGCGGCAGCTACGAGCGGTTACTCGAGGAATGCCTCGGCGCCATCAAGGGGCTCATCCTCTGATGACGGAACGTGCTGCGAACCGCTTCCAAGGTGCGGTGGCCCTAGTCACCGGTGCAGCCCGCGGCATAGGTCGAGGGATCGCTCTGAAACTTGCAGCGGAGGGGGCCAGCATCGTCGTCAACGACCTCGGTAACATGGAACTAGCCGACCGGCTCGTCCAAGAGATCCAGAACATGGGACGGGAGGCGTTCAGCTGGCAGGCGGACGTGTCCGACCGTACGGCCGTGGTGGAATTGATGGAGGCCACCGTGGAGCGTTTCGGGCGCCTCGACGTGGCCGTTGCAAACGCTGCCCACTCCGTCCGCGAAGGGGCTGTCAAAGCCCACTGGAAAGGGGTCCGGCGCACCGTCGAGGTCACCCAGTTCGGCACCTACCACACCTGCCAACTGGCCGCCCTACAGATGGCCGGTCAACCGCTGCGGGGCCGCTGTCGGGGCAAGATTGTGATGATCGGCTCTATCATGCAGGAGTTGCCGGTCCCGACCAGTCCCCCCTACAGCATGGCCAAGGCCGCGATCAATCACTTCGCCCGTACCCTGGCTGCCGAACTGACAGCCAGCCGCATCAATGTCAACGTGGTCAATCCCGGCTGGATCGATACCCCCGGCGAGCGGGCCTTCGCCAGCGAGACCGAAATCGAGGCCGCCGGTCCCCGGATGCCCTGGGGCCGCCTCGGCACCCCGGAGGATATCGCCAACGCCGTCGCCTTCCTCGCTAGCGACGAGGCCGACTACATCACAGGCGCCTCCCTGCGGGTCGACGGTGGCTATATGGTCAATCTAGCCCTGGCGCCGCCGCCATGAACGCCGAAGCGGTGCTCGTGTCCGGAGGCAGCCTGGATATCTAGTACCGATCACAGACGTATGATGGGGCGCGTCAGCCCCTGGCCCATGGACGATTTAGGAGACAAAGATGGCTTACAGCGCTGCGTCAAAGGCCCGACAGATCCTGGAAACCAATGATCGTTACATCGCCGGCGGCGTGTTCTCGCTCAACCGCAAGATCGACCCGATGCGGGTCTTCGCTCAAGCCAGGGGCGCCCACATCTGGGACGCCGACGGTAACCGCTATATCGACTACCACGCCGCCTTCGCACCCTACTTCCTCGGTCACGCCGACCCCGACGTCGACCGCGCCGTCGTCGAGGCGGTGCGCACCTGCTCATCGCTGTTCGGCGCCGGTACCACCCCCTGGGAGGCCGAACTGGCCGAGCTGTTGGTCACCTGCGTGCCGACCATGGAGTCGGTGCAGGTGACCAACACCGGCTCGGAGGCGGCCGCGCTGGCATTGCGGCTGGCCCGGGCCGCGACCGGGCGCGATGGCGTGGTGCTCATGCAGGGGGGCTATAACGGCTGGGAGGATGACGTCGCCTTCAATCTCATGGACCCCGCCGAGCGGCAGACGCCCGGGCCCGATGGCAACCTCCCTCTGCATCCCATCTCGGCGGGCATCCCCGAATCAGTTCAGCGGCATATCCGGGTGGTACAGTTCAACGACCTAGCGGCCGCCGAGCGGCAGCTTCAGAGCCGCGAGGTGGCTGCGGTGCTGCTCGAGCCAATCCTGCAGAACATCGGCATCGTCAAGCCCGAGCCGAGCTACCTAGAGGGGCTGCGGCGCCTCTGCAACGAGCACGGCACCCTGCTGATCTTCGATGAGATAAAGACCGGCTTCCGCCACGCTCTGGGCGGCTACCAGTCGCTATGCGGTGTCACGCCAGACCTGTCGACCTTCGGCAAGGCGGTTGCCAACGGCTACCCCCTGGGAGTCATCGGCGGCAAGCGGGAGATCATGGAGCACTTCGATCACCCCGACCCACGCCGCAGGGCGCTGATCGCCGGCACCTACAATGGTCACCCAGTCCCGGTGGCGGCGGCCATCGCTACCCTGAAGAAACTCCGTTCCCGCGAACAGGAGATCTACGGCCACACAGACCGCCTCGGACAAGAACTGAAGCAGGGTTTGCGCACCCTCTTCGCGGAGCGCGACTACCCCGTCACCGTGGCGCGGCAGGGCTCGGCGTTCGTCGTCTATTTCATGGATCACGCACCCAAAGACTGGCTCGACATCGCCCGGAACAATGATATGGAGAGAGATGTGGAGTACCGCAGGCGCCTCATCGATCATGGCATCTTCCACTTCCCAGTCGCCTCCAAGCAGGGCAGCATCTCGTTCGCCCACACCTGGGTGGATGTCGAGCAGACTATCGAGGCCACCGCTAAGGTGCTGGACGAGATAGGCTAAGGTCGGTCCTCTCCAGCGAGGCTCGTCCGCCAGCAGGTGTCTTCCGGAGTGAGGCCGGAGAAGGGTCCGCTCTGCTTACTCTGCCATACTTGGCCCGCCACCGACTCTTCAACAGCGGTGGCTGGGCAGTCGGTGCGGTGGAGTATGCTGGACTCTGCAGATCAATACACACCCTGTACGATGCGTACTGACTGGGTTCTGTTTATCACCCCGGTTGGTTGCGTCCTTTGCTGGACGCTGCTCCTCGAAATAGGTCAAGCTCCTGGCCACGAAGCGCCGGTACGGCACGGCTACCTAGCCGACATCCGCGCTGCCGGTTCGGTGTGAACCGTTCGGTTGTTCAGTCGTACGGCCCTCCATGATCGAGGCGGACCCGCATAACCACCCCTATCGATGCGCCGTCCAGATATTCTCAAGCTCTGACGCAGCAGACCGGTAGAGATCGGAGGCCGCGTAGCACAATGCTGTCACGGAATTGGGGACGATCAGTAAGCAGCCGCAGCGACGAGAAACGCTCGAGCAACGTCTCGAGGACGATCCGGCCTTCCAGGCGTGCCAGGGGAGCGCCGAGACAGTGGTGGATGCCGCGCCCGAACGACAGGTGGTTACCCTCGCGGCGGCCGACATCGAGCCGGTCCGGGTTCCCGAACATCCCCGGATCTCGGTTGGCCGCGCCGAGCAGCAGGACGATGTTCTGGCCGCGTCGCACCGGAAAGCCGTTCACCTCGCAATCCGCGAGCGCGTAGCGAAAATCCGTCTGCACAGGTGAATCGAAACGCAACAGCTCCTCCACCGCCGTTGGGATCGCGCTCGGATCGTCCCTGAGCTTCGCGAACTGATCCGGGTGCTGCAGCAAGGCCAGCATGCCGTTGCCGATCAGATTGGTGGTGGTTTCGTTGCCCGCGACCAGCAGCAGGCGCAGCATGGTCAGCATCTCGCGTTCGGTCAGGGTGTCTCCCTGTTCCTCCGCGTGCGCCAGGGCACTGACGATGTCGTCCTGCGGCGCTGCCCGCCGCTGCTTGATGATCGGCCGGAAATAGGCGTCGAGCGCCTCTGTAGCAGCCGCGGCGACCTCGCGTTCCTGAGCGCTGATCGTCGGCTCGAGCAGGCGGGCGCGCCGGTTCGACCAGACCCTGAATTGGGCGCGGTCTTCCGGCGGTACGCCCAGCATCTCGGCGATGACGATCACCGGCAGGGGATGGGCCAACGCTTCCATGAGATCGAAGCTGGCCGGGTCACCAACGTCGTCCAGCAAGGTCCCCACAAGGCTGCGGATGTGCGGTTCGAGGGCGTTGATCGCCCTCGGAGTAAACGCCTTGTTGACCAGCGCCCGCAGCCGGGTGTGGTCCGGCGGGTCCAGAAACAGCATGGCGTAATCGTCCGGTGCCGGCAAGGCGGCGCGTCGCTGACGCGACAATTCGCCGTTGCGCGGGTCGCTCGAAAAGTGCCGGTAGTCACGCAGAATGGTGTCCACATCTGCGTAGCGCGTGAACACCCAGGCGTTCAGCAACTGGCTGCGGTGCACCGGATCCCGGGCGCGCAGGTTCGCATAGCTGGGATAGGGGTTCTGGGCCATCTGGGCCGACAGCGGGTTGTAGGCCACCCCGCTCCGCCAGCGCTCCCCCAGCAGCACTGTGTTGATTATGACGGACCGAAGCGCCCGTCGCAGCGAGAGTGGCACCATTACCTCGTTCCCTGCCCCCGAGCGGGGCCCCGTCCCAGCGCCGCCGCATCATTGGCAGCGCTCCTGTGGACAGATCATAGCACTGTGGACGCGGGAGATTATGGCGCTGTCCCTCGCCACGCTCTTATCAGCTTGGCTTCGTCGGGCCAGGTGTAGGTCGCGCAGCACGGTATCGTCCCGGCCACGCCAGGCCCGCGCTCCGTCCCCGAGGGATAGTGGCTGAACCGGACGCAAAAGAGATGAGGCCGAGTCTGGCGAGGAAGGCTTGAGTACGGCACTGGTGAGCGCGGGGCGGCTGCTGAGAGGATTTCCGGACGTTTTCCATTACTCAGGCTCTTGGCAATCTGCCGCATCGAGATACCCGAACACCTGATCGACGTAAGAGGCTTCGCTGATCGACAGATGTTGATAGCCGCAGTCGTGTAGTCCCCAGCCCTCACCCGAATCCGCCTCCGTCTGGTGCGTCAAGAGTAGTCGCTTGACAGTCCCATAGGGGTTCCGTATACTCGCCGCAACGCTTGCGGGCGACAGGAAAATCTGCCGCTTGCGCTTCATCCAGCGCGGGGGGTTCCTGTTCCTGGCGGAGGGTTCCGGGGTCGCCTCGTAGCCGAAGAATCTATGAAATTCTCGTCCGAAACCCCGGGTGCTATCCCGCATTCGGGGCCCGCGTTACATGAGTCAAGTGGGGAGTAGAGGTATGTCCAAACCGAAGAACCTATTCGAAAAGGTGTGGGAGTCCCACGCCGTCCGGACGCTACCGAACGGTCAGACCCAACTACTGGTCGGTACACACCTGATCCACGAGGTCACCAGTCCGCAGGCGTTCGGTATGCTCCGCGATCTCGGTCTCCCCGTGAAGATGCCCGAACGCACCTATGCAACTGTCGATCATATTGTCCCTACTGACACCCACGCTGAACCATTCGAGGATCCCTTAGCGGACGAGATGATCCGTGAGCTTCGCAAGAACTGTGAAGCCTACGGTATCACCCTTTTCGATCTGCCGGGAGGACAGCAGGGGATTGTCCACATGGTAGGTCCCGAACAAGGGATCACCCAGCCCGGAACCACTGTGGCATGTGGCGACTCCCACACAAGCACTCACGGTGCCTTCGGTGCCGTAGCCTTCGGCATCGGTACCAGCCAAGTGCGCGATGTCTTGGCCACCCAGACCCTAGCTATGACCAAGCTGAAGGTTCGCCGGATCGAGGTCGACGGAGAGCTCTGTCCGGGGGTCTTCGCCAAGGATGTGATCCTCCATATCATCCGCCTCCTAGGTGTCAAAGGTGGCCTCGGGTATGCCTACGAGTACGGGGGCGAGGTCTTTGATCGAATGAGCATGGAGGAGCGAATGACAGTCTGCAACATGTCGATTGAGGGCGGAGCGCGGTGTGGATATGTTAACCCCGACGAGACCACCTTCGCCTATCTCAACGGTCGACCTTACGCCCCTAGCAGCGAGGCCTGGGATGAAGCTGTCGAGCGCTGGCGGGCGATCGCCTCAGACCCCGGTTGTACGTATGACGACGTAGTCCGAATCCAGGCTAGGGACATCGCCCCCACCGTGACCTGGGGGATAAACCCAGGCCAAGCGATCTTTATCAATGAAAGAGTTCCTACCGTGGAAGGCTCGGCACCCGGGGAACGCGAAGCTGTTGCGGAGGCCCTCGAGCATATGAAACTTACTCCCGGCACACCGATTCGAGGTACCCGGGTAGATGTGGCCTTTCTGGGAAGCTGTACCAACGCGAGGCTCTCCGACTTTACCGAGGTGGCCCGTTATCTTGAGGGGCACCGAGTCGACCCTCGGGTCAAAGCGATCGCGGTACCGGGGTCGCAGTTGGTTAAGGCCGCCTGTGAAGAGCGGGGTATCGACCAGGTGTTCCGTAAGGCCGGCTTCGAATGGCGGGAGGCCGGTTGCTCGATGTGCCTCGCCATGAACCCCGACAAGTTGATCGGTGATCAGCTGTGCGCCAGCTCCTCCAACCGCAACTTCAAAGGGCGCCAGGGGAGCCCCACCGGCCGGACAGTTCTCATGAGTCCGGTAATGGTGGCTGCGGCCGCTGTAACCGGCGAAATCAGTGACGCCCGAACCGTATTCGGGGTTAGGGGAGTGGAGGCGTGAACACCCTCCAACCGATCAAGACTGTCACTGGACGGGCTGTCTTCCTCCCGGGCAACGATATCGACACCGACCGGATCATCCCCGCACGCTTCCTGAAGTGTGTTACCTTCGACGGCCTCGGCGAACACCTGTTCAGAGACGAACGATTCACTGAGGAGGGGACTCCGAAGCAACACCCGCTGAACGAGCCTCGCTACTTAGGCGCGACAATCTTGCTTTCGGGTAGCAACTTCGGCTGCGGGTCGTCCCGGGAACACGCGCCCCAAGCCCTATACCGTTACGGCATTCGGGCGATCGTGACCATCAGTGTCGCGGAGATATTCTTCGGGAACAGCACTACCCTCGGACTCCCCTGCGTCCAGGCGAGTGCCGGTGAAATTCATAGGCTCGCACGCCTGGTCGAGAGCGATCCCACCCTGAAGTTGACTCTCGATCTCGAGGCCCTCACAATCAGCTTCGGTGATGACTCGATCTCCGTCGAGCTCCCCGAGGATGCCCGGAAAGCGTTCGTTACCGGTCGCTGGGATCCCATCGCCGACCTTCTCGAGGGCACTGCCGAGACAGAAGTGACCGCAGCCAATCTGCCCTATCTCAGTGGCTAACCCCTATCCCATCCTTGCAGGTGGGTCGGACACCGACCTTCCGGGCACCCTATCCGACCCCGTCACCGCCCGACCGACACTCCACCACACGGAACTCGCGACTATCTCATCAGTGCAGGCGCTATCCGATCGATGGTGGACCCTGAATCGGGGGAGCGAAGTCACCAATCAGCAGGGGCACCGGGTGTCCGGCGCCGTATACCGCAACAGTGCGTTCGAGTCGCCCGTAGGCTTGACCACCAGAAGTAGGCTCATGGGCAAAGGAGGGAGCCTATGAAGCGTGCCAGAATCGCTGTACTGCCTGGGGATTTCATCGGTCCCGAGGTAATCGAGTCAGCCCTCGAGGTCTTGGACGCCGTGGGCTCCCGCTTCAACTTCGCGTTCGATGTGGAGCGACTTCCGTTCGGTGGAACCGCCACCGAGTCGCACGGAGATCCCCTTCCCGAGGAGACGCAGGCGGCAGTGCTCGAGGCAGACGCCGTCCTGATGGGCTCTGCTGGCGGACCTGTGGGTGACCACCCCTGGAACAGACTGCCTCGAGAGAAGCGCGTCGAGACCGGGATCCTGAAGCTGCGGAGGCTGCTGAAAGTATTCGCCAACCTCCGTCCCGTCACAGTCTTCCCCGGCCTCGAGCACCTTTCGCCGCTCCGCGAGGAGCTGGCGCGAGGCACCGACCTCCTGATCATCAGGGAGTTGACCGGCGGGATCTACTTCGGCAAGCCAGCGCATAACCGACCGGACCAGGGGCTCGCGACGATGGTGTACGAACGCCATGAGGTCGAGCGGATTGCACGGGTAGCCTTCGAGAGCGCTCAACTCAGAGGCGGAAAGGTCACCAACGTCGACAAGGCCAACGTGCTCGATGTCTCCCAGTTCTGGCGCGATGTGGTCGTTGGGATACATCAGGCCGAGTTCCCCCAGGTCAGTCTCGATCACCTCTACATCGACAACGCCGCTATGCAGGTCGTTCGGGACCCGAGTCAGTTCGATGTAATCGTCACCGGCAACATCTTCGGCGATATCCTCTCAGACCTCGCAGCTGTGATTCCGGGCTCCCTCGGCCTCCTTCCCTCAGCCAGCCTCGGAGGTGAGGTCGGCCTCTTCGAACCGGTCCACGGGAGCGCCCCTGACATCGCAGGGCTGGGCCTCGCCAACCCTGTAGGCACGATCCTCTCTGCAGCGATGCTGCTCCGCTTCGGCTGCGGGCAGAGCGAGGCGGCCGACGCCCTAGAGTCGGCAGTGCAGCGGGCGCTCGCAGACGATCCACCCCCCGACCTTGGAGGTGGGCGGGGGACGGCCGAGATGACCAGGGCGGTGATCGCAGCATTACCGGAATCGGTCGTCGCTCACAGCTAGGAATCATCCATTGAATGGGAGTCGACGCCGCCCCGGTAGCCGCCGCATCGCCAGTTTTGGCGAGACGGTCTTCGCCACCTACACCCGGCTCGCACAGGAGCACGGGGCCATAAACCTGGGGCAGGGGTTCCCGGACTTCGACCCGCCCTCGTTCGTCCTCAACGCTTATCGCGAGGCCACCACCGGCTCTCAGCAGTACGCGCCCGTCCCTGGCCTTCCCGCACTCACCGAAACGGTAGCCGCAGTGCACGGTGAGTCACTCGGCCGCCAGCTCGATCCGGTGGCGAACGTCCAGGTCACGGTCGGCGCCACCGAGGCACTTTTCGCCATCATGCAGGCCATGGTCGATCCTGGAGATGAGGTGATCATCGTCGAGCCTTTCTATGACTCCTACCCTGCGGATGTCGTCATGGCCGGTGGGATCCCCATCTACGTACCCCTTGAGCCGACCGAGAGCGGGGACTGGAGTCTCGATCTTGATGCGGTTCGCCAGGTCTGCAGTGATCGCACCCGGCTCCTGCTCCTAAACACCCCGCACAACCCCACGGGAAAGGTGTTTGGCGCCGAAGAGCTAGATGCTCTGATCGATCTGGCAGAGAGCTTCGATTTCCATATCGTCAGCGACGAGGTGTACGAGCATATCGCTTTCGAAACCCACATCCCTACCGCCAGCCGGCCTGGGGGCTGGAACCGGACTCTGTCGATCTCGAGCCTGGGCAAGACCTTCTCGATCACCGGCTGGAAAATCGGCTGGGCCATAGGTCCTGAGCCCCTGATTCAGGCCCTGCGCGGAGCCCACCAGTGGATCTCGTTCGCGGTAGCGACGCCGCTCCAAGCGGCCGCAGCGACGATGCTAAGACAGGGAGCAGACGATGGGTACTTCAGCGAGGTGAGGGATCTCTACCTGGCAAAGCGAGAGCGGATCGTCCGTGGCCTTTCGAATTCACCCTTCCGGCCACTGGTACCAGCGGGCAGCTACTTCGTGATCGCCGACTCCAGTGCCCTAGGCTATCCAGATGACGTGGCCCTGTGCCTGGACCTTCCAAAGCGGGCCCGGGTCGCAGCCATCCCCCCCAGCGCGTTCTATTCTGAAGGGCATCGGGAGCTTGCGCGCCACCTAGTCCGCTTCGCCTTCTGCAAGGAGGACGAGGCGCTCGACAGGGCTGGGCAGCGGCTGCAATCACTCAACTGACCCTCTGCTCCCCGCAGGGGTAGGTCCTGATGATTGCCAGAGATGTTGCCGAGCACCGGCGGCAGCGCAGAGCCCTCCACTGGGCTCGTAGCCTTACCATGGCTGCTTCGCTGAGGATCCCAAAGCTGATCGACACGGAAATCCTCCGCCTGCGCCCCATCGCAGCACTCGAAGTCCCTGGCATAGGAGTCTGACGCTCGTTTACCTCACCACCAAGTTGGCATGACCTAGCAATACCTTCACCGAAAGGTCTTCCCCGCTCACCCGCTTTCCCTACCGGTCACCGGATCGGCACCCCCCTGGCAACCGGACGAGCGGGCTTGGGTCGCCACATTTCGCCGCTGATTAGCCAACCGCCATAAACCGCCCCTCCTCGCCTGTCGGTCTGACGGTCCCCCAAAGAATTCACCTGCGAATGGGGTAGAATGTTCAGATCCACCCGGAGGAAGCTCATGGCCGACACAACCGTACGAACCAGACCCAAACTCAACCGCCGCAGCGCAGTAATCACCGAGGGTGATCACCGCGCCCCCAATCGCGCCATGCTGCGTGCGGTCGGCTTCGGAGACTCCGACTTCGGCAAACCGATCGTCGGGCTCGCCAACGGACATAGCACCATCACCCCCTGCAACGCCGGCATCGGGCGCCTGTCGGAGGCTGTCGAGATCTCCATTAGGCGGGCGGGCGGGATGCCACAGACCTTTGGCACCATTACTATCTCGGACGGGATCAGCATGGGGACCGAGGGGATGAAGTGCAGCCTCGTCTCAAGAGAGGTCATCGCAGATGCGATCGAGACGGTCTGTCGCGGCCAGAGCCTGGACGGCTTGCTCGCGATCGGCGGCTGCGACAAGAATATGCCCGGCTGCATGATCGCCATGGCCCGACTCGACATCCCCGCCGTGTTCGTCTATGGGGGAACTATCAAGCCCGGTTATCACGACGGCGAGGACCTGACCATCATCAGCGCCTTCGAAGCTGTCGGCAAGTACAATGCGGGCCGCATCCCGCTCGAGACCTTCCGGGCCATCGAGAGGAACGCCTGCCCTGGGGCAGGCTCGTGCGGCGGGATGTATACCGCCAACACCATGTCATCGGCGTTCGAGGCGATGGGACTAAGCCTCCCCTACTCTTCGACTATGGCGGCCGAGGATGAAGAGAAGCGCGACTCGGCGAAGGCGAGTGGCCGGGCGCTACTGCACCTCATTGAAGATGACGTGACCACCCGTGCCCTCATGGGCAGAGAGGCGTTCGAAAATGCCATCCGAGTCGTCATGGCGATCGGAGGCTCGACCAACGCGGTCCTGCACCTGCTCGCCGCTGCCCACGCCGCCGAGGTCCCCCTCTCACTCGACGACTTCGAGCGGCTACGGCGCGACACCCCGCACTTTGCCGACCTCAAACCTTCGGGTCGCTACGTCGCTACAGATCTGCACAGGGTGGGAGGGATCCCGCTGGTCATGAAGATGCTCCTGGAAGCCGGCCTCTTGCACGGCGATTGCCCGACCGTGACCGGCAAGACCGTGGCCGAAAACTTGCGCGGCCTCCCCTCCAAGCCTCCGGAGGGCCAGGATGTGGTGCTCCCCATCGATCGACCCAAGTACCCTCATGGCCACCTGGCTATCCTCCGGGGCAACCTCGCCCCCGACGGAGCGGTCGCGAAGACTAGCGGTCTAACATCCACCTCCATCACCGGCCCAGCCCGCATCTTTGAAACGGAGGAGGATTGTATGGCAGCAATCCTCGAAGATCGGATCCATCCGGGGGATGTCGTTGTGATTCGCTACGAAGGTCCCAAGGGCGGGCCCGGCATGCGAGAGATGCTCTCCCCCACCAGCGCCATTATCGGCAAGGGCTTAGGTGACGCTGTAGGCCTCATCACCGACGGGCGCTTCTCCGGGGGCACCTACGGGCTAGTCGTCGGCCACGTCGCCCCCGAGGCCTTCGTGGGCGGTCCACTCGCCCTGATTGAAGAGGGTGACTCGATCACCATCGACGCTGGAACCAACCGACTCTCCGTAGAGCTCACCGACAAGGAGTTGGAGAGGCGACGTCAGACCTGGACACCACCAGCACCGAGGTATGAGCGGGGTGTCCTGGCGAAATACGCACGACTGGTCTCGAGTGCAGCCGAGGGGGCTGTTACCGACTGAGGTGGGAAACGCTGGAACGGCGCAAGCTGCCAGGGGACCGGACTCGCGAACTTGAACGCCTGCAAGAGCGCTCGCACAACGAACTGGTTACTACCCTACCCGGTCCTTGTGACCGTGGCGAAGCGCGCCATTAGGCCCGGCCCCCTACAATAGATGCTGCAGACGTACAATGACAGGTCTAGGACTGAAGTACTAAACCCAGTGTCTGGAGCATAAGGAGTCGACTATGAGCCAACCCGTTCGCGTCACCATCTGGAACGAGTTTCTCCATGAACTTAACAACGACACGGTCCGCAAGATCTACCCTCACGGCATCCATCACCGACTCGCTGAAGGTATCGCCGACTACGGGGACTTCGATATCCGGACCGCCACTCTCCGAGAACCGGCCCACGGACTCGGATCTGAACTTCTCGACGAGACCGATGTGCTGATCTGGTGGGGCCACGCCGCTCACCAAGAGGTCTCCGACGAAACTACCGCCCTCGTGCAGCAGAAGGTGCTCGAGGGAATGGGGTTCGTAGCCCTACACTCCGCACACTTCAGCAAGCCGTTCCAAAGACTGATGGGGACCAACTGCTCCCTGAAGTGGCGTGAGGCCGACGAGAAGGAGCGGCTCTGGAATCTCCAACCTAACCACCCCATCATGGACGGGATCCCCGAATACGTCGAGATCGAGCGGGCAGAGATGTACGGGGAGCGCTTCGATATCCCCACACCGGACGAAATCCTGATGATCTCATGGTTCCAGGGGGGAGAGGTCTTCCGAAGTGTGTGTACCTGGGATCGGGGAAATGGCAAGGTCATCTATATCCGGCCCGGGCACGAGGTCTATCCTATCTACCACCAGCCGGAGATCTTGAGGATCATCGCCAATGCATCGTTGTGGGCGCGGCGTCGCGTTTCAATCTCGATGGTGGATGCCATCAACTTCCAACCCCTCGAATCGGTCCCCAATGTAGAGAAGAGGCATATCCTCGACCCAGCCGACACCGACTGAATGGGGCTGTCGCCATCTGGTCGCCAAGTCTATAGGGTACGCCAAGCTGGCTCGGCCCCCCGGGGGTTCCGGGAAACGGAGTCGCTCTTGGGCGGTTCGAAGGCTGGCACCCGGTTTCCCTGGATAGCCCCCTCCCAATCAGGCTCACGACTCGCTAACACCGGCTGAATCAATCCTGCTCTACCCAGGCCCGGGAAGGGTCAGAGGAGGGGCTGCAGGGCCCAGAGGGGGCCTACCGAAGCGAGAAGGGGCTCTCTGCCCGGCCCTACCGGCACTGCTATTAACCGACCGATTCGATACCGACTGACTCCAGGCAGCCTCCCGGTCGTCGTGGCAGTTTTGGGGTAGCCTCCAAGGTGCTGCTAGAATGAGGCGTGCTGGACCGTGAACTACCCTTGCAGAGGGGGCAAGCCCTTGGCGCTTGAACGCTTCTTTCGCAGGAACCGGCCTAAGCGGGGAGATGACGACAACAGCCCGGCAGGGCTCTGGATGAAGTGCGACGATTGCAGTGCACAGATCTACCGGAAGGATCTGGTCGCGAACTTCTATGTCTGCCCCGAGTGTGACCACCACTACCGCATGCCTGCGGAAGCTCGCATCGACCTGCTAGCCGACGACGGCAGCTTCCAGCAGTGGTCAGGTGAGATCGGGCCCGAGGATCCTCTCGAATTCGTAGATGTAGAGCCTTACCCCGAACGTATGGCCCGAGTGCAGCAGAAGTATAGTCGACCCGACGCCATCATGACCGGGGCGGCCGAGTTGGACGCTGAGCCGGTGGCGCTCGTCGTGATGGACTTCTTCTTCCTGGGGGGGTCTATGGGCTCCGTAGTGGGTGAGGAGATCGCTCGGACCGCCGAGCGGGCGGCCGAGGGTGGTCGCTCACTCATCGCCGTCACCGCCTCGGGCGGCGCCCGCATGCAGGAGGGTGCACTCAGCCTTATGCAGATGGCCAAGACGACCGTGGCACTCGAGACCCTGGCCGCAAAACGACTCCCATTTATCAGTGTCCTCGCCGACCCCACGACAGGGGGTGTTACGGCCAGCTTCGCCACCCTCGGCGATCTGATCCTGGCCGAACCCCGAGCACTGATCGGTTTCGCCGGGCCCCGGGTAATCCAGCAGACGATCAAGCAGGATCTGCCCGAGGGTTTCCAGCGGTCGGAGTTCCTGCTCAGGAAGGGGATGCTCGACGACGTGGTGGCGAGGCGCGAACTCAAGCCCCGGCTGGCCACTTACATCCGCCTGCTCCGCAGCAGGCTGCCCGAGCCCTCCCCGGAGGCTGTGCGTGCCGCTGCCGTTTGAAAAGCCGATTGAGGATCTTGAGGTCAAGATCCGGGACATGAGAAGCTACGCCGCTGAACAGAACCTTGATCTTAGTAAGGAGATTCAGCTGCTCGAGCGGCGCCTCGATACGCTCAAGGCTGAAATCTTCTCCAACCTCACGCGGTGGCAGCGAGTGCAGGTGGCCCGGGCACCCGGGCGACCCACCGGGCTCGACTACCTGCAGACTATGTTCGGCGATTTTCAGGAGCTTCATGGGGACCGCACCCTCGGGGACGACCCTGCGGTCGTCACCGGCCTAGCCAGCCTCGAGGGGCACAACCTGGTGGTGATAGCTCAACAGAAGGGGCGGGATACCAAAGAGAATATCTACCGCAACTTCGGCATGTCACACCCGAGCGGCTACCGGAAGGCGATGCGCATGTTCGATCTGGCCGACAAGTTCCGCCTCCCGGTCGTCACCCTGATCGACACCCCGGGGGCGTACCCTGGCATCGCTGCAGAAGAGCAGGGGCAGGCGTGGGTGATCGCAGAGAGCATCCAGCGCATGAGCCAGCTTGAGGTGCCGGCCGTGACGGTGATCGTCGGTGAAGGCGGATCGGGAGGGGCACTGGCCATCGGCATCGCCAATCGGGTCATCATCCTTGAGAACGCGATCTACTCCGTGATCAGCCCCGAGTCGTGTGCCGCCATCCTGTGGCGAGACGCGTCGGAAGCGCCCAAGGCTGCCGAGTCCTTGCGACTTACCGCCCGCGACCTGATTGAGTTGGAGGTAGTGGACCGGATAGTGGAGGAGCCGGTCGGTGGAGCCCACAAGGACCCGGAAGAGGCTATGAGAAGGGTCGGAGAGGCGCTGACAGAGGAGATAGACTCCCTCACCTACCTGACACCTTCCAAACTCCTCGAGCAGCGGCGCAACCGCTTCCGGAAACTCGGCCAGGTCAGGTCGATCTGAGCTCGTCCCGAAAGCTGTCGAGATTCTCGGCAATCGAGCCTTCCCCACCAAAAATGGCGCTGCCAGCGACCAGGATGTCGGCCCCGGCCCGGGCTACAGCGGCCGCGTTGGCTGGCACGATCCCCCCATCGACTTCGATCCTACAGTCGGGATTCAGCCGGTCCCGCCAGGTCCGAACCCGTTCCAACCTCCCGAGGGTGGTAGGTATGAACGTCTGCCCGCCGAATCCCGGATTGACACTCATTACCAGGGCTAGATCGAGCAGCGGGAGCGCCTCACAGACGACCTCCAACGGGGTCAGGGGGTTGACCGCAAGGCCCACTCTGAGGCCGGCCCTACGCACCGACGCCAAGGAGCTGTGGAGGTGCTGGGTGGCCTCTGCGTGCACAGTGAGGCCGTCGGCACCGGCCGCGGCGAAGGCCTCAAGGTAGCGCCCGGGATCCTCGACCATGAGGTGGACGTCGAGGGAGAGAGCCGTGCTCCGGCGGCAGGCCTCCACCACCAGCGGCCCGAGAGTGATATTGGGGACGAAACGCCCATCCATCACATCTACATGGAGGAGATCGGCACCGGCCTCCTCAGCCTCTCGGATCTGCTCTCCCAGGCGCGCAAAGTCCGCAGCGAGGATCGAGGGGGCGATCGCAACGGCCATGACAGCAAGTGTAGCCTGAGGATGGCTGGCAGGTCTGCCTTAGGGAGACTCAGCAAGCACCCGGAGCTCGGTACTGCACCTTCGGCAGCGCTTAGCGGGAGCGTCGAGGTGGCGAAGCCCCTTGATGATAGTTGATCTTTCTTGTACCCTTTAGGCCGAGCCTCTACCGAGCTTCCAAGGAGGTAGCCACTATGGCCGACTACGCCCACCCCGAAGTCTTAGTGAGTACGGATTGGGTGCTCGAGCACCGCGGAGATCCGAACGTACGCGTGGTGGAGGTGGATGAAGATGTCCTCCTCTATGACCAGGGACATGTGCCCGGTGCCGTCAAACTCGACTGGCACACAGAGTTGCAGCGCAGCGACATCCGGGACTTCGTAGACGCGCAGGCCTTTAGCGAACTGATGGTGAGCAAGGGGATCGGCAATGACACGACCGTAGTCCTCTACGGCGACAAGTCCAACTGGTGGGCGGCTTACGCCCTCTGGTTCCTGCGCTACAACGGACACGACGATCTCCGGCTCATGAACGGCGGTCGCCAGAAGTGGGTAGCGGAGGGCAAACCGCTAAGTCAGGACCCCCCCGACACCCCGACCACAAGCTACACCGTTCCGTACCGTGACGAGTCGATCCGTGCCTACGCTACAGATGTCTTAAAGCATGTCATCAGCGTCAAGGAGGGAACCGGCTCGCTAGTAGATGTGCGCAGTCCCGCCGAGTTCTCTGGAGAGAAGCTCCACATGCCCGAGTATCCGCAGGAGGGAGCCCTCCGCGGCGGCCATATACCTGGAGCGCAGAGCATACCCTGGGCTCAGGCGGTGAATGAGGACGGCACCTTCAAGTCGGCCGACGATCTCTTAACCCTCTACGGTAGCAAGGGAGTCACCGGCGACAAGGACATTGTGGCCTATTGCCGCATCGCCGAGCGCTCGAGCCACACCTGGTTCGTGCTCAAATACCTGCTCGGTTACCCCAGGGTTCGCAACTACGACGGATCCTGGACCGAGTGGGGAAACATGGTCGGGCGACCGATCGAACAGGGAGCCTGAGGCCTAGCACGCTGACAGCTGTGATCCCCGCGCTGGCCGGGACCCCGATCCCACCGCCTGCTGACCGGACCCCGATCTCGCAGGCGAGGCAGCTTGCACCCTAGGTCTCCCCAGGTAGACCAGAGCGGGGGGGGCGTCACCGAGGCAGTCCGACACCGACCCATCGGCCAGGGAGGCTTGAGTCGGTGGGCTCGGTCATCGCGTCCTAGCTCCCGTCTCCCGGAGCGAGCGGTCGCCGACCGTAGAGGTGGGGGATGGAGCTAAGAGTGGCCGTCACCACCGATGGCGAGGGGCTCGCTGAGCGCGCCTCTGAGATCGCTCGGCGCCACCGTCTTCCCCTGGACCCTACCCCGAAGGGCGATGTGCCCTTCCAACTGGTCCTGACCCAGGAGCGGCTCGAACTGGTCACCCCCGACTCCGCAGCGGAGCCCCTCTACATAGACTTCGGGGCTCGCGAGTTGCGCCGCAGATCTCCCGGTACCGGGACACGGGAGGCGCTTATTCGTGCCATCGGTGGGAGAGCGTTCCGGCCGGCGCTTATCGCCGATGCCACCGCCGGACTGGGGCAGGATGCCTTTGTCCTCGCCAGTTGGGGATTCGAGGTTCACCTGATCGAGCGTGTAGCCCCCGTGGCAGCCCTACTCGAGGACGGGATCAGACGTGCCCTCGCCACCGGCAGCTTGCGCGCCGCCGCGTCGAGGATGACCCTGCACTTAGGGGACGCACGTGAGCAGCTGTACCGCCTCCCACACCGCCCGGATGTCGTCTATCTCGATCCGATGTATCCAGAGAGAGGCAAGCGCGCTCTGAAGAATAGAGCCATCCGTGGCCTCCGCACCCTCCTCGGAGGCGATCCCGACGCCAGCAGCCTGCTGGAGGTCGCCCTAGCAACGGCCACGAGACGGGTCGTGGTCAAGCGACCCCTGCGGGCGCCCGCCCTAGGGGGGCAGAACCCGAGCGGAGCCATCTCGGGCCGAACCATACGCTTTGACCTCTACGCCCCTCAAAGGGCCGGTTCGGCATAGGATGGGGAGTCAAAACCGAGATAAAGGCCCAGCACCGGGACCCGAGACCAAGGTCATCACGCTCCCGCGCGACATGTGGCAGGTGGGGGCGGTCAGGGGGAGATCACGATGTGCCAAGGAGAGTATGTCACCGTTCTGCTCATCCGCGGTCAGCGAAAGATGCTTGGCAGGAGCAGCAATGAGCTGGCCCCCCTCGCCCCCCTTGTAGCCGACGGTCAAGGCGCTCAGTAGGTCAGGGACGATGGGAAGACGGAGTGTCGAAGTCGAACAGATCGCTGTCATCGGAGCAGGGACGATGGGTGGGGGCATCGCCACTCTATGTTTAATGGCTGGCTATTCGGTTCGCCTGTTCGACCCGGAGACAGCCGCATTGGAGCGGGCCGTTACCAGGGTTGCCAAGAGGGTGGCGGAGGGTGAGGTCGCCTCCCGCCTCGACACCACGAGCGACCTCGAGGTCGCCCTCGAGGCGACAGACTTTGTCATTGAGGCAGCACCCGAGCGGCTCGACTTGAAACGGGAGATCTTTGCCAAGGCGGCCTCTCTAACCCCGGATAACGCAGTGTTGGCCACCAACACCAGCCAACTGTCTGTCACCGCCATCGCCGCAGCGACCGACCGACCCGACAGGGTGATCGGCATGCACTGGTTCAATCCCCCCGAGCGGATGGCCCTTATCGAAATCATCCGTGCGGTTCAGACCTCTGAAGCGACGCTCGCCACTACCGAAGAGGTATCAGCCCGCTGCGGCAAGACCTCGGTAGTGATCGCCGACCGCCAAGGGTTCGTCGCAACCCGGGCGGTGGCGACGCTCCTGCTAGAAGGAGTGCGAATGCTCGAAGAGGGGGTCGCCACGCCCGAAGATATCGACACTGCCGTAAGGCTCGGGCTCAATCACCCGATGGGACCGCTCGAATTGGCGGACTATGTCGGGCTCGACACGCTGCTCCTCATCGCAGAGTCGCTGACGGAGGCGCTCGGCGAACGCTTCCGGGCACCGCAAACGCTAAGAAAGCTGGTCGAATCGGGCCGTTTGGGACGCAAGAGTGGCCACGGCTTCTACCGTTACGATGAAGAGGTCTAACGTCGTTCGCAACTCCCCTACGGCAACTCCAGCGGGCGCCCCCTAAGCCTGGGGGAACCGCCTAGAGCAGGAGGCTCCACTGGAGAGTATGAGTGGCACCGAGGGCTTTCAGGAGAAGCCCGCAGGAGGCTTGTGGCTGGCCCACAGGGATTCGAACCCCGACCGACCGGACCAAAACCGGTTGTCCTGCCATTAGACGATGGGCCACCGGTAGCAGAGGGATTCTATCGGGGGGCTTAGGGAGCTGTCAAGACAACCGATCTCCCCTTGCGCACGAGAGCTAAAGAGCATGGCTGGCCCACAGGGATTCGAACCCCGACCGACCGGACCAGAACCGGTTGTCCTGCCATTAGACGATGGGCCAGCGCAACAAAGCCAAGTGTAGGTCGCTTTAGGGGGGAGAGTCAAGGGCACTGCAGCGCTGGCCAGGGGCGAACTCGATACGATATACTCTCCTGGTTCGCCCGGGAACGGGCTGTTGGGAGAGGTGCCGGAGTGGTTGAACGGGGCGGTCTCGAAAACCGTTGTACGGCTCCCGCCGTACCGTGGGTTCGAATCCCACCCTCTCCGCCAGTACAGATTGTAAAATGCGTATATGACGGCGATTATCGGTATCGGCACAACAGCATATACAATTACAAATACAATACAGAATGAGCATAAGAGGGAATTCCGAGGACTCTATGGGAAGCGTCCCTTCCGGTCGTCACCCGTTACCCATACCTAGGCTCAAGCCTGTTGATTAGCGCACCTTATTCTCGTCTTCGAGGTGCCCGGCTTCATGCCCCCCTACCGGCGCTAATTTGGGGGATTATATACTAGGGTTGACAGATCCGTGCAGGACGTGCTAAACTGCGTTTATGGCTCACAAAGCCCCCGGCAAACACTACCGGAAGGGAATCACCCTCTTAGAGTTGGCCCGGATGTTCCCAAACGAGAACGCAGCTAGAGAGTGGTTCGAGAACATCCTCTGGCCCAATGGCAAGCGCTACTGCCCCCGCTGCGGTAGCGACGATACCCACCAGGCCAGCCACCTCAAGATGCCCTATCGCTGCCGTGACTGCCGTAAGTATTTCAGCGTCAAGACTGGTACCGTGATGGCTGGCTCCCCCCTCCCCCTACTCAAGTGGGTATACGCCATCTACCTGGACCCGACCTCGCTTAAAGGGGTTAGCAGCATGAAGTTACACCGCGACTTGGGCATCACCCAGAAGAGCGCTTGGTACATGCAGCAGCGGATCCGCGAAGCCTTCGCAGCCGAGGGCCCAAGCCTCATGGCCGGCCCGGTAGAGGTCGATGAGACCTACATGGGCGGCCGGGAGAAGAACAAGCACTCCTCGAAAAAGCTCAGGGCTGGCAGGGGCACCGTAGGCAAAACCGCCGTTGTGGGGGCCAAGGATAGGGCTACCAACCAGGTCAAGGCTCAAGTTGTGCCGAGTACAGACGCCCAGACTCTACAGGGCTTTGTCCGAGAACATGCCAGTGAAGAGGCCATGGTGTACACGGATGAGCACCGGGCGTATGAGGGGCTCCCCAACCACCAGGCGGTCAAGCACTCGGTAGGCGAGTATGTAGATGAGATGGCTCACGTAAACGGCCCGGAAAGCTTCTGGTCAATGCTCAAGAGGGCTCACAAGGGGACCTTCCACAAGCTGTCTGCCAAGCACCTGCAGCGCTATGTAAATGAGTTTGCGGGGCGTCACAATGTCAGAGAGTTGGACACCATAGACCAGATGGCTGCTATCACTAGCAGGCTTGGCGGGAAGTCACTACCGTATCAGGATCTGATCGGGAAGAATGGATTGCCTAGGGGATGCTAGGCTGAGATAAAGGGTTGAGCGCTGGTCACTACACCAGCGCTCAAGATCTAGCACCATGACTCCAGAGACGGGGAGAACAATGGTAGAGCCAGAGTATCAAAGTCAGTTTGCAAAGTGCAAGGGTCGGGAGGATGTCGAATGAATCGAATGATGTTCCGCCTGTGGCTGCCCATAGCGCTCGCCTTGCTATTCTCCTTAGCGTCCGCTGAGGAGATTGAGTTCAACCTTAGAACGCCAGGCGCAGCAAACAACAACCTCACTTTGCACATAGAGTCGAATCTGCCAGACAATGCCGAAGTGAGAGTGGAGGTCGAACGAAGCTACACGAGAGTCGGGGAGAGTGATAGTTACAGCCTGTACCACTTTAGAGAGGACGGAACACTAGGGCAGTGGCGAGAGTCGAGACAGGTATCCATTGACCCCGAGGTGTGGAAGGCCGAGCTAATGGCACATCAGAAGAAGTGGGCTTTAGCCAGTGCCGACACTGCCTTCGAGATAGATGATGTAGACAGCGACATAGAGGTGACGGCTTACGTCTGGGCACATAAGACCGGCGAGAGATACGGAGCCCGGGAGTATGAGAGCTTTGCGGAGAGGCTTGAGGACACAGAGCTTGTAGCCAAGAGAGAGATTCAAATGCGGTTCCCGCTGATGACAGCAGAGCCAATCCCCAAGCGATCACGCTTTGTCGCTTACGACAACCTGGTACCCGGTGAGGCCTATAGGCTCCTTAGAGATCGGGTTCCTCTAATGTCTAAACTTCAGGCGGAAACAGTGGCGGACCTCCAGCATGTTTTGTTGCCTATCGGAACGATGATCGAGGTCTCGGGATCCACCCGCGTATCTGGTGACCTCTGGTACTTTGTGACATTGCCGCAATACCCGGAATATGAAGGATGGATCAATAGTATCGCTCTCATAAGCGATGGAGTTGAGAGGGTGCTAGACTAGAGCCACAATTAAGAGCGCCGGGCGGGAATCCGGCGCTCGCTCCTAATGAAAGGAGACTGTCCAATGGATAAAGACAGTCTATCACGTCGCCCTACGCCCAATCAAGACCCACAATCAGCTACGTCAAGCAAAGTCCACATGGGCGAATTGGCCGCCACTCGCTCCCTCCTTTGGGAAGCGGTCAAGCACTTGGACTCAGGCGCAAGTGAGTACTTGATTGATTTGGAGACCAGGAACCTCGCTAGCCTTGAGGCTTTATGGTCGCATCCGCGCTCTGGTTTCCAGGTAGGTATCATGGAGGAGAAGAAGCGCCTCCTTTTCAGATTGCGACAGCTGGCGAAGCTGATGGAGGGCGACGTAACGGCTCTTGAGGAGCCTCACTTCGTCTGCATTGAATGTGACACGATCATCAGTTTTAGTCTCGATGCTATCTGCCCGATCTGTGGAACCTCGAAGTGGCTTGATCTTGTTACTCATGTCTCTTCCCCTCCTACTGTCAACTAAGAGAATACCGCCCTAACGGTCTACAATAGGGGGTGTGCTATGTTGGGATTGGGGAGGTTAGGACATGAGCGCGGATCCAGCGAATCCGATCTTGAAAAGCAAGCACAAGCAGCCCTACAAGGCTGACTACCAGGGGGCAACGCCAGAGCAAGTGGCTGAGGCCATTTTGAGGTATCGGCCCGACAAGAGCGCGAAGGTTAAGCCAATCCCGAAACGCTGATTTATCTCAGCGTCATCTACCCAGACACTCACCCCCAAAGGCATAATTGTAGCATGGCGGATTCCGAAGAAAACATAGAACAGGAGGTAGGAACACAAAGGAGTTTTGAGACCTATGCCTGATACTCCCGGAGAAAATACGATTAGTTTTCGGCACGAAAAGTCAAGCTTCCATAGGGTAATTCACGTAGACGGTGCCTATGGCGGACCTGCACCGGGAAACCAAATTCACATTGCGCTATATAGCGAACTGAACCCCGTCCCGGATGTGGTCACTCACTCTGTCACCTCTGAAGCCCAATTAGGAGAAGAGGTGCACCGCGAACAGCGGGGAGATGTTCTTAGAGAAGTGGAAGCTACCGTCGTAATGAGGCGCGAAACTGCCCAAGCGTTACATGAGTGGTTGGGGAAGCTTATGGAACTCATGGATTCTGAAGGTGATGAGCAATGAGTCCACTTACTATCCGAACTCCACATTTCACAGACACCACAAAGTTTATGACTACCCCCCGGACTGCGCGTCCCACAGACAACTTCAGGGAGTTTGTGGCTGTTGCACCATCGCCGTCAGTCAACACCTCATTCTCGAATAGGCCGCTTAGCGTAACCTCTGTTAAATTTGGTTCGTTCCTATCGAGCCTAGAGAACGCAACTGATGACACGGTCGCCTCTGATGTGGCTCGGGGAACTAGAGTTTTTCTTCTAGCTCTCTACCTGGCCATGCGGCAAACAATTCCTGATCCCCAGGCTTTAATGTCGAACGACGGCTATCTGTCACTGGCTTGGGAACGAGAGGGGAACCAATTTAGTGTCGAGGTCTACCCCGATTGGAAGATAGATTGGTTTTGGAGGAACAAGTTTACTAAGGAAGTTCTTTTGGATGAGGGCATTCCTTTCCCCCCTTTGCCTGAGGTGTTTGCGAGAAAGTTCAAGGAAGCCTTTGGACAGCATAGCGTTATCGGGTGTGAATGGAACGACTACCAGATTCAGCTTACGTCTTTAGGTTAGTCCCACCAGATAATGAGTGCTACTATGACTCCGACAAAGGCCTACCTCATCCATTAGCCTTCACTTTGAGTTCAGATGACCGCAAAGAGTGCCCACCTCGACTCTCGGTTTTTGATGTTGAGCGTACATCTCTCCACGAAGCCAAGCAGATTCGATGCGCCAATGAGCATGTCATAGGGTTTAAGCTTCCGGTTAACGGAATTCGAGCGCTAAGAAGGGGGAGTGACGGTATACCAAAGTTGGACGTCGTACGTGACCCTTTGGATGTTGAATTGCCCGGAGCAGATGGTCATTGCGGAATTATCGGCTTGGGGCGCAAGAGCGGGGAAAAGAGGCGTGATTTCAAGGAGCTTCGCTGGGAGCTACGGGAACTGTGTAAGCCCTTGGACTAAGCTTGAGCCGTCTACCCTAGTATATAATCCCCCAATCTTACGTCACTACCTAGGGGGCAACCCCTGCCTCAACCCAAACTCTACTGTCGACCTCTTGACGGAGGCGGTTGTAACCAGAGTCGGCAGGGCGACACAGATCAGTACCGTACTAGCCCCGGTGGGCAGAGATCATCTCTCGCTAAGGCCCAACATCTCTCACTCCTCTGGAAAGTAATCCGAGTCTATTCTCTTCAATTCATAGCTAGCCTCAGTGGTCACACCGACACCGTAGTCGATCATGAGTTGGGCTAGCCGAGTTCCCTCAATCAGGATGACTGTCGTTTCGATGTTCGCAGCGTAATCCTTCGCCCCTTCTGAAAAGGTAGAGGTTGTGATGAAGATCCCCTTTCGCGCCCGCTTGCCCTGTAGGGCACCGACAAACTTCTGGATCTCGGGTCTGCTGACAACGCCCTCCCACCGCTTCGCCTGGATATAGATGACATCCAGACCCAAGCGGTCCTCCTTAATGATCCCGTCGATACCCTCATCTCCCGAGCGGCCAACTACTTCACCAGCTTCCTGTAGTGAGCCCCCATAACCCATGCGCACGAGTAGGTCTACAACAAGTCGCTCAAAAAACCAAGAAGGTGATTCCATAACAGTTTGCAGAAGGTCGGTGGCCAGCGCCTCCCGCAGCGTCGCATAGGACTTCTCGAGGGTCTCCTTCGGCGTGTCCTCAGGAACCTTTCTACGCGATCTGGGTCCATCGGGTCGTGAGGAGGGCGTCCTGCCTCGGAAGTCCCTGAACTCCTCGAATTGATCGAGAAGCTTATTGTCGATCTTGGGGGGCTTCATGCCAAGAACACTGCTGCCGCGCTCGGTTATGCGCAACCAACCCCTTTTTGGGGATTCCAGCAGACCTGCCTTCTTTAGGTAAGTGCGTGCCCAACTGACTCGATCGTAAAACGTACTCCGCTGGCCACTTGGCAAGGGCCTTCTTACTTCATCATCTGTCAGGGCGAAGTGCTGCGCGAGGAGATTGACTGCTTCGCGGAACTGGAGGGTTTTCTGCTCACCGGCCAACTCCAATAGAGGCAACATGATGGATTGATAGTCAGGTATAGCCATGTGTTCTCCTAGGGCCGACGATTACTTGGTGTGAGAGCTGGGTCCGTCGTCCATGCTTTCCCCATCTTCGGACTGTCGCGTAAACACTGGGCTTCTAGTGTTTCGGACTTCGGGTAACGGATCATCCTTGACAATCTTCAACCAGTCCACTACGACCGGATGATTCTTATATCCATGTTTTTCCATCGACGAGACAAGCTGGGCACAGCGCCACCGCAGCCGCGGCACAGCGTCGATACTGTCCTGATCATGGGCCCTGTCATATCTCAACTCTTCAGCGAGATAACCGAGTCCCTGCAAAGTAAGCTCGGCAATGGGCTCCCTATGTGAGTCGCTGCAGTCAAACACCCGCTTGGCGACTACCAACGCTTCCTCAAGAGACATCTTCCTACGGGTAGCGATGATTAAGCCGGTCTCACGAACAAGGTCATCCGGTGGGGGCTCAACCTGTGTAGCCTTCTCACCAGATATCTCCAACCAATAACGCAATCCTTGTAACGAAGAAGTAGCGAGTTCGGCATTGTTGGACACCAATCCCATCCTCATTGCCGACACAAGCTCATCAAGTCGGCTCGGCATGGCTTTGGTAAGTCCGGGTATCAGTCTAAATCCGGGAATATCGTATTCGCCGAAACCCTGTAGCTTCTCGAAAAGCTTTCCGCCTACAGCCTCTGAGACTGTGACTTCAGCAAGGATCGAAGAGAGGCCATGGAGCGCAGGACGGGTGGAGTTGCGGAGTAGTAGATCTTCTTCATAAACGGACTCTTCGACTTCATAACTCACGTGCTCGAAATGGCTCGAAACCGGGGTGTCTGACCACTTCTCAACAACTTTGGCCAGGTAGGAACGTTCATCTTCTGATAGATCCAGTGGATGCTGGTAAGCCTTCAAGCCAGATATGGCGGACCCGACTTGCCAGAGAACATCATCGAGACTAGGTTCTTTCGCTTGTGGCGCACTGTTGGCAGCAAGCCACTTGTGACGGAAGCGCTGTTCCGCCAAACCAAGTTCCGGCTCTGGAAGGAGGAGAAACTTCCAGTGACAGAGTGAGGTTTCACGGGGAATGTCGTCGGGATCGGTGTAATTCTCGCTCCAAAGAGCCTGGGCAACTCGTGATGATTCATCCTCTGTAAGTTGCCCCCAGAATGCCACAGGCATGAGTCTACGAGACGCTCGCTCCCGCGCCGCACCCCCAGCCTCTAGCCCTCTGATCAACCGCCTGACAATTTCCTGCCACTGGCTTTCATTGCTACTTGTACGATCAGGTCGGGGAAGGGTGTTTTTGTCTTGCAGCAGATCCCCAGGGTCTGGATAACGAGAAAAGGGCTCGGGGTCCTCGAAGCTATCCAATCCAACTATTGGAGCACGATCATCCAACAGATCGAGAACCCTGGCGGCTCGTCGCTCTTCGGGTAGGACCTCCCACGAGCGTTTCAACATGTTCTTGACAGCCCTTTCAAGTCCCACCGTTTGAGAAATACGTGGATCGCGATAGTACTCAAGGGCTTTGTCGAATGCGACCTCGATTCTGTCTGTCTTCAACCGGAGGACTAGCCGTGACAACACTTCCATGGCAACACTTACTTTTCCCATCCAGCGGTCGGCACGAGCATCCCCGCCCATCATCCGAGGGAGGCCGTACTTGATCACACGCGCACATGTATTTGCTAACGTCCTTGCCAGGTCCGCTGGCATATTGGCTAGACGAGAGCGTGTCAGAAGGTGCGGAAGTGGAGAGTCGGATTCTCTGTCGGAGCCCGAACTTCGGAGAGCCAAGCGCAGTGCCATCTCTCGCTCCGCTTCTCGCTCCGATTTTTGCTCCAATGTCGACAGTTTCCGCGCCGCGCGCTTCAAGATATACGAAGCAGCTAGTGGAGGCAACCCAGCTACTTCGCAAAGGCGGACTGCACGGCGCGCTGAAACCCTTGGGTTGAGAAACGAAAAGCGCAGGTAACGAACACCCGGATCGTCAAGGTCGAAAGGTGGTGCGTCTTTCTTCTCTTCATCTGGCTCAACTTCGTCGATATAATCTCGCCTCTCTGAAAGGGCATCGCACTTCAGTGGTGCGAGCTCTCGCCATCTTCTTCTCCTATCAGAGTCAGGGTCCGTGTCGGAGTGATTCGCACCTTGTTCCTCAACTCTCAACTCATCGAATTCCATCGCCAACCACAGCGCCCAACCCTCCCGAGAAGGTCCGGCTACGCTATGTGGATCATCTGGGGATTGGCGAATAGTCGATAGCGCCCGCTTGAACAGTTCATACGCGTCGTCGATCCGGTTCGCTTCGGCAAGAATGGCTGCTTTGCACATCATCCAGACCGGGTCACAGTTTTCGGTCTGCCAGTCCTTGAGCAAGCCTTCCAATTTCTCAAAGTCCAGCGAGTAGATTGCCCACAAACAGAGCTCATGATGGATTCGATGATCTATCTTGGGATCGTCTCTGCGGAACGGCTGTAGGTCTTTGATTCGCTGATCGAATGCCTTCCGATCAAAGCGATGTCGGGCTGCCGTTACAAGCCCGACCGCGACTTCTCTCCAGGCCTCTCGGACATCAACCCACTCAACCTTTGACCGATCTACGTCCTTATCCTTGATGGTACGGGAGCAACAGTTAATTTGCCCGAGAGCCACTACTGCTTCAGACTCGAGCTCATGTGAGATTGGCTCCATCCGAACTTCACGGCGCCACGTCAGTTCGCGTATGACATTCAACCGTTCCACAGGCTCGAGTTTGGGTAGTGCCTGGAGAATCAGCCGTTCCCTTCTGTTTTCGGCAATCCAGTCCGGGCAATGGCTCCGTAGTGTGCTAAACGGAATTACCAACCAGCCAGGATAGATCCTCCTGTTGTGGGACCAGACTTCAATGGTTTGTCTTGCGAAGTTCAGCAGATCCTCGGAACCGGGTTGATGAGGCACTTCCGGCTCACATTTGGGCTCGTCAGAAGCAACCCTGACGACGGGCTTAAGGTCCTCAAGGTCCTTAGGTATCGGTGGGTATTGCCAGCTTCGTGGCGAAGGCCACTCCGTAACATCATAGGGACGCCCATATTCCAGCGTGTACAGGATCCACTCAGTTGCGTAGTCGTGTTGCAAATGCTTTGGCCATTCGCCAGCCTTAGCCTTCGGGTGACCCGCAAGGTCGATGGGAAAGATGTTCTGGCCTTCGAGCGTCCGGCGCTCGTTGGATGACAAGTTCAGATATCCGGCCAGATATATTCTCGGTGCAGAATGCTCGAGATGGTCACGAATCCACCCCGACCAATGCAGAAAATTCGGGTCGTCACCCGAGAACCCGATCAGGAAGAATACGGTCTCCATCATCGCTTGCCGAACCGTGTTTACGAACGGGGCAAACTTCTTTGGATACGTCCTATAATCCTCTTCTGTGACGATTAGTGGATATTTCTGGGCAGGAAACGATCCGTGGAGTTTGATGATCCGAGGCTGGCTCGCTGGCGGGATCTCGGCCTTGTTTCGGACAACGCTGTAAGTACGGTCCTGTACGGTGACCTGCGTCCGCTCCAAGAGCCTGTCCCAGTTGGTAGTGAACACATCGCGCCACGGAAGGTTCAACAGCCTTGTATGCTTATCCCCGGGCCTGAAGTCTTCATCCCGAATCTGTTGTTGTAGGAAGTGGTATAGACCAGGCCGTTGGAAGGCAGTCTCATACTTCTGCGCGAGCTTCGGAGGAGTGTCAGGAGCCAACTTTGGTCGATTCTCTCGATCGTCAGCTGCCAAGAGTCGCTTTGACATCCCCTCTCCCAGCTCATGCCACGTAGGTAGATCCGTTGCACCCGGTCGCGTCTTCTGGGCACCCCTGCTGAAACCGCTCCCGACCATGACAGTCGCTCCGCTGCGAGAGGGGTACCAGAGGGCTTCACGGACACGGTCAATGTGGCTTTGGTCGGGAGCGAAAGTGAGTTCAGAATGGCTCATGCTTGGAACTCCTTAGTCATTACTGCATCATACGGGAACCTCTGCACTACTTCCTCGGCACCTTCAGTCCTTCTGTAAAGCTGCCTATGATCCTCTTGGTTCATAACAGAGCAGTGTCTTCATCCGCGATATCTGTAGCTACCCTACGCCCTGCTAGACCCACGCCCCGGTCTATCAGAACCCGTCTGTTATCCAGTCCCGCGGCCTCATACATCGTGGGCGGTTACCACTAGGAGAGTTGTTTCTGGCAAGACAGCAATGCTCAAACCCACTGCCCACCCGAACCAAACCGCAACGCCCCGAACCCACCCCTCCAGCTGCACTACAGCCGCTCCTTAGCGGGCTTCTGGGCGGTTTCCTCAGGTGTGCCGACGCGCTGTCCGCGCAGGGTGTAGTAAGCTCGGCTGTTGTCGAACCCTTCCCTCACACGGCGGCTCACCTCGAAATGAAGATCGGGTGTCACCGTCACGTAGCTGGTATCGAACACGACTCGATATCCCCGCCGCTCAATCTCGGTAAGGGTCTTCTCCCTCCGGCGCTCCCAGTGATCCGAAATCCTTCCGACCTGCGAGTTCAATAATCGAGAGAGCGGCATCAGCATCCTCGTTGCAGCTGTAAGGGTGGTGAGGGTGCCCTGTGGTCACCGCGTTACATCGATGCTGATAAACGCTGACACTCAAAGGGCAACTCGGGACTCTCCACCGCATACAAGTGGCACACTCCTGCTTGCCAAAAAGTGAAGTTAATACGCTTCTAGACGCAGGAAATACGCCCTATCGCATCGGGAGGGGGTAGTTTTGGGTATGGCTCAACGGCAACTGCGAATGAACAACCGCGAGAACGCACGACGGAGCCTCGCTCGGATCATCCGCGAGTTCGATGCCGATCCAGATGCAGATGTGCAGCGCTTTCGAGCGCTGGTATCGGGCTTCTCGACCTTGCTGGCCTACGACCGCTTAGCTGAGGAGCTGGCCATCGACGTGCGTCTCGAGGCCCTGGAACGGGCTGCTGAGCAGCGGACCGAGCGGTGAGGAAGTCGCTGCAGCGGCGCTTGGAGCGCCTAGAGCGTCAGTTGAAGCCCGACCCCGACGAGGGGAGGTACTGCCGCTGCCGAGACGTATTGTCGATCCTACGAAAGACGAAGAACACCATCGTGTTCGACGGGAACGACGAGGAGGCAATCCTTTACCGCAGGGGCACGAAGGGTCCTATTGAGACACGGGTCAAACCCGGAGACGAGCTCTGGTGCATCGAATGCCGTCTCCCCATACGGCGCCACCTCGTGATCACTCTCGTCTCGCCAAGCGCGTGATACACTCCCCACTCAATCGAGCACACCCTGGCTTCGAGCGCTCCCGTGCCTGGGGACGGAGGCAGGCGTACAGGCAGCTCTAAGGCAGCCCGCTGTGATGTCCCTTAACAGGAATTATCGGACCTAGAGAAATCGATCTAAGAACGCAGCTCGCTATAGTCCTAGCCCTTATCCGGCTACGATTACGGCGTATAGCGGTAAGCTAGACAGTAGAAAATGAGCACCAACCTGAACTGGATCACCAGCTACATCTGGGGCATCGCCGACGATGTCCTGCGCGACCTCTATGTCAGAGGCAAGTACCGCGACGTCATCCTACCGCTGACCGTGCTCCGCAGACTCGATGCAGTGCTCGAGGGGCGCAAGCAGGCTGTCCTGGATATGAAGAGTTATCTCGACGAGGCAGGGATCGTCGAGCAGGACCTGGCCCTGAGACAGGCGGCGGGACAGGCCTTCTACAACACTTCAAAGTTCAGCTTGCGTGATCTGAGAGCCCGAGCCAATCGTCAGCAGTTAAGGGCTGACTTTGAGGCCTACCTCGACGGCTTCTCCCCCAACGTCCAGGAGATCTTGGAGAACTTCGAGTTCCGCAACCAGATCCCCCGGCTCTCGAGGGCCGATGCCTTAGGGACCCTGATCGAGAGGTTGACCTCGCCCGACCTCAACCTGAGCCCTGTTCCGGTTATGGCGGCCGACGGCTCGGTTCGAGTTCCCGGTCTCGACAACCACGGGATGGGCACCATCTTCGAAGAGTTGGTCAGGCGCTTCAACGAGGAGAACAACGAGGAGGCGGGGGAGCACTGGACCCCCCGTGATGCGGTCGAGTTGATGGCCAAGCTGGTCTTCCTCCCGGTAGCCGACCAGATCGAGTCGGGTACCTATCTGCTCTACGACGGTGCCTGTGGTACCGGTGGGATGCTGACCGTAGCCGAGGAGACCTTGCAGCAGCTAGCTGGTGAGCGGGGCAAGGCGGTCTCCACCCACCTCTACGGTCAGGAGATCAACGCCGAGACCTATGCCATCTGCAAGGCCGATCTGTTGCTCAAGGGAGAGGGAGAGGGGGCCGACAACATCAAGGGGGGTCCGGAGTACTCCACCCTGGCCAACGACGCCTTCCCCGGTAGGGAGTTCGACTTCATGCTCTCCAATCCCCCTTATGGGAAGAGCTGGAAGACTGATCTGGAGAGGATGGGGGGCAAGCAGGGGATGCGCGATCCCCGTTTCGTCATTGAGCATGGTGGCGACCCGGAGTACTCGCTGGTCACCCGCTCGAGCGATGGTCAGCTGCTCTTCCTGGTCAACAAGCTCAGCAAGCTGAAGCAGGAGAGTCCCCTGGGGAGCCGGATCGCCGAGGTCCATAACGGCAGTTCCCTCTTTACCGGCGATGCCGGTCAGGGGGAGAGCAACATCCGCCGCTGGATCATCGAGAACGACTGGCTCGAGGCGATCGTCGCCCTGCCGCTCAACATGTTCTACAACACCGGGATCGCTACCTATATCTGGTTGCTCACTAATCGGAAGCCCGAGCATCGTAAGGGGAAGGTGCAGTTGATCGATGCCACTCAGTGGTACCAGCCCTTACGGAAGAACCTGGGGACCAAGAACTGTGAGCTAGGCGCAGAAGATATCGACCGGATCTGTCAGACCTTCCTCGAGTTCAAGGAGAGTGACCCGAAGGGTCCGTCTTTGCAGACCCGAGCGAAGCGAGAGTCCGTTCCAAGCAAGATCTTTGACAATGCCGACTTCGGCTATTGGAAGGTCACGGTCGAGCGGCCGCTTAGGCTCGAGGGGGCCGACCCGAACCGGGTCTACAAGGCTGCTGAGATCAAGCGACTGAGAGAGACCCGAAGAGTCCGTCCTTGGGGCGAGCCCAGTGAGAGTGCTCCCCCGATCATCAGGAAGATCCATAAGCGGGGCGTAGAGGCCGATCCACTACGGGGGCTGTTTGCGACTACGATCGACGGTAGGCCCGTGGTGGTGGAGTACGAACCGGACTCCGACCTGCGGGACAGCGAGCAGATCCCGCTTACTGCAGCGGGGGGGATCGACGCCTTCCTCGAGCGTGAGGTCCTCCCCTATGCTGCCGATGCCTGGTACCGGCCTGAGAAGGTAAAGATCGGCTATGAGATCAGCTTTACTCGCTACTTCTACCAGCCGCAGCCGCTTAGGACCCTCGAGGAGATCAGGGAGGACATTCTGGCGGTGGAGCGGGAAACTGAGGGGCTACTGGGGGAGATTATTGGAACATCGGAGACCATGGCATGAGAGAGATCCGCGGGGACGTCAAGAGCATACGCAGCCTCCTTAGTGGCGCAAAGTTCACCATCGACTACTATCAGCGTGAGTACCGATGGGAGACCAAGCAGGTCACCGAACTAATCGATGATCTCACCGGGAAGTTCCTCGAGAGTCACGACCCAAGCGACGAGCGTAGCGCCGTCGAGCGTTACGAGCACTATTTTCTCGGTTCAATCATCATCAGTGACAAGGACGGCCAAAAGTTCATCATCGACGGGCAACAACGCATTACGTCGGTTACTCTTCTGCTGATCTTTCTCTATCGCCAGTTGAAAGATGCTCAGCAGAAGGCGCAACTCTCGGATCTCATTTTCTCTCAGAAATTTGGTAAGCGCTCCTTTAATCTGGAGGTTCCTGAGCGCACTAGATGCATGGAAGCATTGTTCACTGGTGAGCCCTTTAATGAAGACGGGAAGCCGGAATCGGTGGTCAACATCCTGGCCCGATTCCAGGACCTTGAGGAAGAGTTTCCAGACAGCTTGGTCAGAGACGCACTCCCCTATTTTTCCGATTGGCTAATAGAGAACGTTCACTTCGTCGAGATCACCGCCTACTCCGATGCAGACGCTTATACGATCTTCGAGACCATGAACGACCGTGGACTCTCACTCAGCCCGACAGAAATGTTAAAGGGTTATCTGCTCGCCAATATGGCCGAAGCTAAGCGCCAAGACGCCAATGCCCGCTGGCGTGATCGGATCCGAGAGTTCAACGACATTGACGAGGAGGTTGGGTCCGACTTCTTCAAAGCATGGTTTCGTAGCCAGTACGCGACCAGGATACGCGAGCGGAAGAAGGGCGCGAAGCCCGAAGACTTCGACCGCATCGGCACCGAGTTCCATCGCTGGCTGCGAGACTCCACCACCGATTTGGGCCTTAATCAGAGTAACGATTTCTACCGCTTCATCGACCGCGACTTCGAGTTCTATAGCCGCCAGTACCTGCGACTGATTGACGCCTCCCAGCGTCCCATTCAGGGTCTGGAGCGGGTGTACTACAACGCCCAGTACGGCTTCACACTTCAGAACATGCTCTTGCTCTCACCACTTCGGCCCGACGACAGCGAGCCGGTTATCGTCCGCAAAGTCGGACTCGTAGCGCACTATCTTGACATCCTGCTCACCTGGCGCATCTGGAACTTCCGAACCATCAGTTATTCGACCCTGCAGTACGCAATGTTTCTGGTCATGCGAGGTATTCGTGGCCTTGAACCCGGTGATCTGGTGCACAAGCTGTACGACTTGCTTCGCAAGGAGGAAGAGACCTTCGCTAGCAACGACCGCCTGACTATGCACCAGCAAAACAGTTTTCGGCTACACCGGATCCTCGCCCGCCTCACAGACTATGTGGAAACTCAATCCGGGCAGCCACCTCGCTACCCGGACTACGTGAACGAGGGAAAGACGCGCTACGAGGTGGAGCACATCTTGGCAGACCGCTGGGACCGTCATACTGATGAGTTCGACAACCAGTACGACTTTGACCAGCACCGCAATCGTATTGGTGGCCTGCTGCTGCTCCCCAAGAGTTTCAACGCCAGCCTCGGCGACCTCAGCTACCCCGAGAAACTTCCGCACTACGACAGCCAGAACCTGTTAGCTCGCTCGCTTCACCCACTCTGCTACGAGCACAACCCCGGCTTCCTTGACTTCAAGAATCGAAGCAGCTTACCGTTCGTCCCGCACGAAGAGTTCGATACTGCCGCCCTCGAGCAGCGCTGCGAACTGTACCGGCAGATCGCCGAGCGCATCTGGAATCCAGAAGATCTGCTTAAGGGAGGCCCAGCGTGATTGCCGGCCTACAACCCTACCCGGCCTACAAGGACTCGGGTGTGGAGTGGTTGGGGGAGGTGCCGGAGCATTGGAATTTGGCACCGAACCGGACGCTCTTCAAAGAAATCAAGGATCGAGGATATCCTGACGAACTTCTGCTGTCCGTAACGATTGCGAGGGGCGTGATTCAGCAGTCCGATTTGTTATCCGATACATCGAAGAAAGACTCTTCGAACTTGGATAAGTCCGCTTACAAGCTAGTTCAGGCGGGGGACATTGCCTACAACAAGATGCGCGCCTGGGAGGGTGCAATCGGATTCTCTCAGTACCGCGGCATTGTCAGCCCTGCCTATATAGTCCAGCGACCGCAGAGCCAGATGATGGGAACATTCGCACACTATCTCCTACGAACACCTAGCTTTGCTAAGGAAGCTGAACGATGGTCGTACGGTATTTCATCAGACCAGTGGAGCCTGCGCCCAGAACACTTCAAGATGATCTACTGCTGCGTTCCCCCCCTCCCCGAACAAACCGCCATCACCCACTTCCTCGACTACACCGACCGACGCATCCAACGCTACATCCGCGCCAAACAGAAACTGATCACCCTGCTCGAGGAACAGAAACAGGCCATCATCCACCAGGCCGTCACCGGCCAGATCGATGTCCGAACTGGGCAGCCCTACCCGGCCTACAAGGATTCAGGTGTGGAGTGGTTGGGCTTTGTTCCTGACCACTGGGAACGGTGTCGACTCAGAAACGTCGTGTCAGAAGTCACCACGGGTTCCCGGGGTTGGTCATCATACGCCGCTGACACTGGACCTCTCTTTGTTCGTGTCGCGAATCTCAGCCGTGGTTCCCTGCAACTACGATTCGACGATGTGGTGAGACTGAAACTACCGGACACACACGAAGCTACTCGAGCTCGCATTAAGCCAGGTGACTTACTGGTTTCGGTCACTTCCTACATCGGGTCGATAGGAGTTGCTTCGGAGGGGTGTGAGGAAGCCTACGTAAGCCAAAATGTAGCCCGCTGCCAGCCGAACCCAGGCCAATCTCCTCAATGGCTTGGTTATGTACTCCTTTCCTCCGTGGGACAGACCTACGGCCAGATGAGCCTACATGGTGGGGCAAACGATACTCTTTCGCTTGACGATGTGAAGAATTATCCGATTCTCCTGCCACCGCGTAGTGAGCAAGATCAGTTGGTGCAATGGATCGAACGTAAGCTGTCATCACTTGTGAAGTTGGGCGACAGTGCCCAGCGCCAGATCGACCTCCTAGCCGAATACCGCACCCGCCTCATCTCCGACGTTGTCACCGGCAAGCTCGACATCCGCGAGGCAGCAGCCAAGCTGCCCGACATCGACCCCCTCGAGACCGAAGTCGACCTAGCGAACCTCGAGCCAACCACCGAGCTAACCGAAGAGTTGGAAGCTATCGCAGAGGGGGCATCAGCATAGCCACCGATACTTCCGAACGGGGCCTCGAGCGGCTGATCTGTACCGCCCTGACCGGCCAGCCTTGCGATCCACCTGGTGCGGGTACGGTAGGCGAGCCTCCCAGCGGCTACGGCGGTGTCGGCTGGAGCTGCGGCAATCCCCACGACTACGACCGCGAGTACTGCGTCGACCTAGTCCAACTCAGAGCCTTCCTAGGTGCTACTCAACCTGAGGCAGCCGAGTCGTTAGGGCTCGAGCAGGATGGCCCGACCCGGCGCGCCTTCCTGGCCCGGCTCCGGAGCGAGATCGACAAACGGGGCACCATCGAGCTGCTCCGTCACGGACTCAAGCACCGGGCCCTCGACTTAGACCTCTTCTACGGCACCCCCTCGGCTGAGAACGAGCGGGCTAGGTGGCTCTTCGAACAGAACCGCTTCACCGTTACCAGGCAACTCCGCTACAGCCTGGGGAGTGAGCAGGCGCTCGACTTGGGCCTCTTCATCAACGGTCTGCCGATCGCTACCTTCGAGCTGAAGAACAGCCTGACCAAGCAGACGGTAGACGATGCGAAGCGGCAGTATAAATACGAGCGGAACCCCCGTGAGCGGCTCTTTGGGTTCGGCCGCTGCCTCGCCCACTTCGCCGTAGATGAGAGTGAGGTCTACTCCTGTAGCCAGCTCGAGGGGGAGGACTCCATGTTCCTCCCCTTCAACAAGGGCTGGAACGACGGTGCCGGCAACCCACCCAACCCGGAGGGACTAAAGACCGACTACCTCTGGCGCGAGGTACTCGAGCCCAAGAGTCTGACCGACATCGTGGAGAACTATGCCCAGCTGGTCGAGTCGAAGGATGAACAGACCGGCAAGCGGAAGCGGGAACAGA
>MKWU01001174.1_pt1 | contig 46972 bp, 40 predicted proteins | sample 809101 | NCBI WGS metagenome assembly MKWU01 (sample SAMN05860141, study PRJNA318959) | sponge metagenome | host: Aplysina aerophoba | place: Slovenia: Piran, Adriatic Sea, Gulf of Piran | collected 2013-05-07 | reverse complement strand
TATCGCACACCGCTCCTCGAACACAAGTCTGGCTGCCATAATTGAACACCTCCACCGGATGGTTGTCGCTTGGTTTTTGACAGCCAGCAATTCTGGCCGCCGCGAGCAACCACCGGTGGAGTTTCCCGAACTTCGGCGACAACGTACGGTCCGAAGGATTCGTTGACTGTGTCGCAGATGTCGCGGTTTCTGCTGCGAACCTACGAGAGGGTTGGTGATAGTTGTCCAAGTCATCCTTCGGAATTAACTGAAGCTGTCAACTGTCTGGTTGATCTCAAAGTGATACCAGATCGTGAATATGGGATCTCGAATCGACCGGTGAGTCGTGCGCAAATGGCGGTGTACGTTATTGGGCTTTGGCATAACCTTGCCGGTCGGGGGATGCCGCCTGATCCACCCCGTCCCAGGTTGGATGTTATGCTGCCTCTCCCCGAGGGTTTGGCCACCCAGGCGAACGTTGTTACTACCGGCAGGATGGAACTGCCCGTATACATTTGTGCGCCAGCTGGCGAGTATAGGGTTGCGGATCTGCGCACGGCAGTGTATGAGCTCAACAGCAATGTATCGCCCTTTTTCCAAAGTCAGTCATCGGGTGAGGTGGACCTGCGGTTTGTAACCGGTGACATAGTCTCCCCGGATCTAATGTGGAGCAGCATCAGCTTCGACACTCTGTGGAAGGGTGATAATGGTTGCGAAGCGGAGGCGCGGGAGCAGGAAGGGCATCGTCAACTGGTAATCCTGGTCGATACAAGGATGGGTAGCCAGGTCACCGGATATGCATATACAAGATTCGGCCCTGCCGTGCAGCCAATGAGGAAGCATTTTTGGAGCGATGCTTCATATTACAAAACGATGGTGCATGAAGTAGGTCATTCCCGATTCGGATTCTGTCACACACACGAACGCTACTCCACGAATAGCCCATGCCCCTTGTCCAGTTATCACAATGCCAACGTTTACGACCCGAATGACACGTCGGTCATGTCGTATGCTTCCACCACTGATCTCCGCAAGGCCTTCATATCATGTGCTCACCGTCAGCAAGCAGGATGGCCTGGGGGCCCACCCCTGTCCAGCGGTCAGGTTTGTCCCGGGGGTCAGGGTCCGACCGATGTAACCGTACCTCCCTCGCCCCAAGGGATTGAGGTTGTACCGGGTGATGAACAGGTGGTAGTCAGATGGTCGCCGCCGTCTGGTTTATGGTGGCTCAACGGCTATACCGTTTCCTTCGACGGGGGGTGGCGGGGCGGCTCGGGGCAAAGAACCGTAAGCGACAACCGAGTGATAATCACCGGCCTCACCAACGGAGTCGAGTACACCATCAGGGTTACCGCCGACAACGACCGGGGGTCCAGTCAACCGACCGAGGCCAAGGCAACACCGAACGATGAAACCACTCGAACACCGGGTTTGCCGGGGGATGTACGGGTTGAGGAGGGTGATGGTGAGGTTACGGTGTTTTGGTCGGCGCCTGCTGTTGATGGGGGTTCGCCGGTGACCGGCTATCGCGTTTCGGTTGTAGGCGATTCTTCTTGGTCTCGTTCTGTTGGTGCGGGTGCTCGGTCGGCTCGTTTCGATGGGCTCACCAACGGCGTGGCCTATGACGTCACTGTCAATGCGCTGAACAGTGAGGGTGTCGGTCCGGGTAGGTCGGTGGTGGCCGCGCCGACCCGAATGGTTAGCTGTAAGCCCCAGTCGGGGTGGGACCACACCACCGTCGGTTTTCCGCGTCCCACTTGGGCCGCACCGTCTACCGGTACGGTCCGCATCGCCGTTCTGTTCATGGACTTTCCCGGCAGGCGCGCTGCTCATTCGACCAGGGACGAAATCGAGCACAGTCTGCCATATATGGAGGAGTATCTGGAGCAGGCTGCCAGGGGTCAACTTGATCTCCAGTTTGAGGTGTTGCACGGATGGCTGCGGTCCGACGAGGACTATCAACAGTGGGGAGGATGGCTCGGCGTGGAAGCGAGCCAGCGGTCAGTGGATCTTGCTGACAACAGAGTGGATTTCTCTCAGGTCGACGCTGTGATGACCGTGTTCCCAAGCGATCAATTCTCGATCGCTACTGCAACCGGGAATGTGACCGTTGACGGGGTAACCCTGCCGACATTCCGGATGAACGTCAGGCCACTTGAAACACCGCGTTCTGTCACGTCGAACGGTTGGGCGGCGGCCCACGAGTTCCTCCACGTTGTCGGGCTTCGCGATCTATATCCGAGTTCCCGAGGAGAGTTACCTATGCGCAGCGATGATCAGGCGCTGGTAGCGGCGAATCTCGGGATCATGGGTCTCGAATACATCTTTTCCTTACCCCACTCCGATCCGCGACTTTCCGATCACTATTTCCTACCGGACAACTATTGGGTGGATTATCAACTGTGGTACTCCGAGATGTTGGGTTGGAGTCGGTGGCAGCTCGGTTGGATCAACTCCGATGAAATGCGATGCGTAACCGAACCGTATGCAACCGTCACTTTGGTTCCGATAGGAGGCGATCATGACGGGACACTGCTGGCAGCCGTTCCCGTGTCTCCCACAAGAGTGATCGCTATGGAAAACCGGAGCGCGGTTGGTCGAGATGAAAACGTGGGTGTCCTCAACCAGGGAGTAATGGTATACACCATAGAAACCAGTGCCACTTCTCTTCCGATCAAACTCGTTAGAGATGACGCCGACATTGTGGAACATGACTATCCGCTGTTGCAGGTAGGGGAGTCGGTGACGGTCTGGGACCACGACATCACGGTCGTGCAGGGTGACGGAGCGACCCACACGGTCCGTATCACTCCGACAGGGGCGGTGACGGTTCCGGGGGTTGTGGGGGGTTTGCGGGTTGAGGAGGGTGATGGGGTGTTGACGGTGTTTTGGTCGGCGCCTGCTGTTGATGGGGGTTCGCCGGTGACGGGTTATCGTGTGTGGGTTTCGGGTGATTCTTCTTGGTCTCGTTCTGTTGGTGGGGGTGATCGGTCGGCTCGTTTCGATGGGCTTACCAATGGTGTGTTGTATGAGGTGACTGTTAGTGCGGTGAATGGTGAGGGTGTGGGTCCTGGTTGGACGGTGGTGGGTGGACCGATACGGGCGGTGACGGTTCCGGGGGCGCCGACGGTTCACGCTGTGGTGAGAGGCGCTGCGATCGAAGCGTCATGGTCGGCAGTCGATAATGGTTCGAGGATCGACAGGTGGGAGATCAGTGGTGTCGGGGAGGTGGGGGCTGCAACCGTGAGCTACACATGGCGTAATCAGCGACCTGACACGTACCATGTCAGGGTCAGGGCTCACAACACGGCGGGTTGGGGCCCATGGGGTACCAGCAATACGGTCACTGTCGAGCCACCCGATCCCAGTGTGAGGGTGTCTAGGGGGGACCCAGGACCGACGACAGCACCCAGGCCCGGCAGCATACCCTGCGCCACCGAGGCGCCCGACTGTCGCTGGCTGCGGATTGAGCTACGAGATTTCCCTCAGGGACGATACCGGGTGTATTGCGTTCACGACGGCTGGGGACAGCACCCGGCCGGTTACTGGAGGACCTTTCAAGTCACCGTCGGGACCAGCGGCGCCGTCGTCGTTACCCGTGAATGCTATATCAATATTGCAGGGGCCCGCGGTCGCGGTGTCATAGTCTACGTCGGAGAAAGCAGCCAGTCGATCGGGCACTTCAAATGGTCATCCAACTGGCTGAAGTAGGTCTTGCAGAATGACGTTCATTGCTTATCTTGTTCTGATTGCGGGGGCGGTGCTACTCGTCATAATGACTGTAAAATGGGTGGGGGCGTTTCTGGTCGCATTTAGTCTATTTTCCGTAGCTGTGCTGCTGGCCGGATTTATTCTGTTGTTGGCATATGGATGGTGTAGAATCACAATTCGCAGAACGACGCTATTCGAGTTGCGCATCGGCGAGGTTCCTGATTCTCCGCCTTCATGGCATGGTGTCTTCTTGAAGAGTTTTTCTGTTGCTTTGAGTGTCTTATTCAGTGTAGCTCTGGCAATAGGAGATTCTAAGGGTTTCCTTCCCCACTATATGTATGCCGGTTTGGAATACGGACGGGAGGTGTTCTATGGCTCAGGCCGTACTGTCTTCGCATTATTCTTTCTTGCTCCATTGAATCTAGGTTGGGCGTTAGCAGTGCTCCATATGCCTCTAGGTAAGTGGCTGAAGAAAAGCCAAGATAACTATATAGATAGCATAGCAAAGGACATTGATTTATCCTTAAGGAGAGCGCGTAACACACTCCAGAAGGCTAAGGATATTGCTAATGAACTTGGTTGTCCATATGACTACGAACCTGAATGGAAATCTCTTATAAAAGGCGTTTCCATTATAGAAGAGCGTGTTACTAATCTAGAACAGAGTCTAGAGAATGATCTGAGCAACCTCGTGTCGGCGAGAGATCGATGTGCGACATTTGAAAGCCGCTATTATCAAATTGTGGATAGCATTACCGATCGACCCAGCCTAGCTCATCTCTTAGACTTGCTATTTACACGATACCAAGCGGCATTGGGAGAATATATTGCCAAACGAACATGGAGCCGCTTTTTTGAAGCAATGGACTACCTGGAGGAAGAACTACGGAAAGCATTGCGGGTGGCTGAACAAAGTCATGCAGACGACAATATCGGCAGCGGCTGGCGACCGGGCGCTATGTCAGTTCCGCAAGCACACCTCATCCTGGGCACAACGCCGGAGTCGGCCTGGTCAGAGATCACCAGAGCCTACCGTAATAAAGTGAAGGAGGTCCACCCGGATCAAGCCTCGGGATCGATAGCAAAGGACGATGAGTTTATCAAGTTGGTCAACCTCGCTATGGACACGCTGAAATCAACGCAATCAGGAGGCTGAAGCTTTATGGCAGAGAAACACAGAGGTGAAAAACACCAGCGCGGAGACATCGTAAGGAAAAAAGAGATGCTAGCCGATTTGGACAGGATAGCCATCGCATCGAAAAGACCGTCACATGTGGGTCTTGGTGCTGCTCGCCGCGCCGCCGAGCGAACGAACGCCGGGCAGGTATTCCTATTGATCGACTGTTCAGGGAGCATGAGCGGCGGCAATCTTGAGCAGGCGAAGACAGGTGCTTTGGAGTTCTCCGAGAAAGCCTATCGCCAGGGGTACACCGTCGGTCTCATCGCATTTGACTCCTACGCCCGTCTGGTGCTGGGCTCCGGACGCGACAGAAAAGCACTGGAACGAGCCGTGGGCCGACTTGAAACCGGTGGAAGTACCAACATGTCGGACGCTCTCACCTTGGCACGCAGCGAGTTTGGTGATGATCGCTCCGCGGTTCGCCGGTCCGGTTCCCACGACTTCGGTCTCCAATCCCACCATGTCGCAGTGGTCGTCACGGATGGGTACCCCGACGACAGAACGAAAGCACTCAAAGAAGCAAGCACTCTCAAAGAGATGGGAGTTCGAATCATCACGATCGGTACAGACGACGCTGACCCCAGCTTTCTCGATGAGCTCAGCACACACAAGGGCCTCGCCACGACCGTGCGTTCGGATCAACTCTCGCTGGCCATAAAATCAGCCGCGAAGTTGTTACCAAGAACCACCGGTGGGCAAGCCGGTCTCCCTGGAAACAAACCGAGGAGACCGAGCCGTTGATGGCACCGTCGGCAAGGCTGAACAAGCCGGAAACCAGGTCGACGCGGTCTCGGGCGCACTATCGCTCGTTGGGCCACCCAGATCACCAACTGGCACCACTCGGCAGTGACCAACGGGCCGACTGAGGGCTTGAACAATCTGATTAAGAGGATCAAACGGGCAGCGTTCGGGTTCCGGAATTTCGCCAACTACCGGATCCGAGCACTCCTATACGCCGGAAAACCCAACTGGAACCTCCTCACCACCATCACTCCCCTCTGAAATCCGAAGAGCCCCATTATGAGTGGTGTTCCATGCTTTCCCAGGAACGACCATGTTGTCACACCTGGAAGTTGATAATGATGTTGAGGCTTCATCGCGAAGGGCCCGAAAACACCTACTACCACAAATCGAACCGTCACAACCCCTGATCCAAGTGAACTGACTCCAAGAAACCGGGGGACCCTCAATTTCCGAGTGACCCGAAGGCTCTCACCCAATCACAGAATACGTGTCCGGAAAACGGGGGAACTCCACGACAGGCGCAAATGAACGGACATGACATCAGACATCAAGGCCTCACCCCCAATTCCAAGGATTTCACCCCACCCAACCCACGTTTCAGCGTAGGGCCTTGCTTCTTTCATGCTAATCAGTGTCTGGGATGACCTTGAACACGTTGTCAGAGATCTCTTCGTTGATGGGAGTATTGCGCCGGATGATGTCGGCCAGAGTGGTGGTGCGAACTTCCTTCAGTAGTTCGGGGTTGGTTAGGAAGTATGTGTCATTCTCAAACCAGAACCGATCTCCGTCACGTAGCCGGTGGAACTGGTCCAGAATTATAGTGCGAAGGGTCTCTCCCACAGCCGCTCCAGGTAATGGATCTTCTGCCAATGCTCCCGGCCAAAGGTCCAATTCTTGAATGGTGCCGTACGCCAGGGTGAGGCGTGCTGAAACCTGGGGCTGGGACGACAGGTCGGCAAAGGAGGTGACCGGAGCCAAACCGTAAGCGCCGCGCACAGTGTTGAAATCAGCAAGGCCGTGATCCCGGCCTCGTTGGATGTTTAGGGCCACCAGATCGAATGTTGGACCTCCCGGTCCTCGCAGGAGCATGTTTCTAACTTCGTCTATAGCCTTCGTATCCACTTCTTGAGCCTCTTGAGCGGCTAGTCCTCGTAGGAATACGGAGATGCCACGATCACTAACAAGCGAAGGATTGAAGAACGCTTCGGCAAGGTTTATCGTTTCTCTCTCTCCACTACTGCTCTGGAGCAGGAGGTTGGGAGAAAGCAACGTGTGTCCGACTCGATATGCCGCTGCTGAGAATTCGCTCGTAATAGTCGGATCAACGTCCGGGTCGTATCCTGCGTACGGGTCTATAGCATCGGGACCCAATAGCAGAGGCAGGAACTCGTTGAAAGTGATGGCTTGGACATGGGCACCAACCATTTTGCGGGCCCTCTGATATATCTCTTCTCCGCTTAGATCTGGATTCTCTTCGGCTATGACATTAGCAAGGCGGTTATGCTCTCTCACGAACAAGGTATGCATAGAGACAAGCCCTACCTGCTCATTGACTCGCAGGTCACCCGCGACGTATAGGTCCTCCCGATCCCTGCCCCCTTCGTTTTCCAGTTTGTCTTCGTTATAGGGCAGGAGTCGTCCTTGATGTGATGTCTTGAGCATTCCGGTGCCGTTATTGGCACGGAGAGAGTGTGCCCGATGCAAATCCGAGCCGTACACTTGCGAGCCGTCCAGAAAGGCGGTTACTACGTTGATCGGTCGCCTGGGATTGTGAGAACCCGTCCCTGTTCTAGGATCGAATGCAGAACGATCAAGGTGGATAAAGGCCTTTCCGGTGCCGTCGGGATCGAAAGCTCTATCCCATCGTGGAACTGCGATTGGGAAAGGTTCTTGCGTGTTGCCTGGACTAAGGGAGATGTCGTGGTCCACGAATTGTCCCCACTGCCAGACCATATCACTGGCCTGCAGGGAATTGAACACGGGTCGTTTTTGAGAAAACACCATGTTGCTAACGGTGCGGGGATTCGGCCGCGAGGTAGTAGGGGTCGATACGCCATCCAAATAAGAGTTTGGGCCCTTCCTCAGGAGACCTGTGCGTGCCATGCCCCATGTGGCATTGTTTATGTTGTTTCCTCTTCCATCAATCGCCCGAGGTTCCAAGAAATCTGGAAACTCCCTCAGACTCAAGAAGACCCTCTCCCCAAGCTGCCATTCCAGATCCACGCCAAACCATATGTAGTGCTGCGATGCAACTTTCCCGTCTACAAGATTGAGGTCCTGATCGGCTATTTGGAGCCGAAGTCCGCCAAAACCGTCCGGGAGACCTGGTTGGAAATAGATGCTGACATTCCTGGATTCTAAATCCGAACCCGGTTCAACCAGAGTTATGGCCGTCACTCTATATGACTCCCCCCGCCACAACAATTCATTGTCGGTCAGAGCCCCAGCGTAATGTTCGGTATACCCTAGAAGGCCTCCGTCGTTTCCCACTGTCATGGTCGCTTCCCACATCGGATCGCCTTGAACTGGTGGTTCATCACTATGTGCTGCGGGAGATGCGCCTTCGACTGCCTTGCCTAATGAGACAGAAGGCAACGTGGATGTTGCAATAAGGCAAAGCGCTCCAACGAGCAATCTCTTCATGGGAACCTCCTAGTGGTCCGTCGTGTTTGTGTTTTGGTGGGTTAGGGTTGGGGTATGCCTGTGATTGTTGCGCCCCCGTTCGAGATGTCGGTTGAGCAGGCTGCTGCGTTGGAACGGATAGCGAGGTCGGAATCGTTTGCGGTATCGGAAGGTACGGCAGGCCAAGGCCCTGTTGTTTGCTGCTGACGGTGCGGCCAACGAGGCCACTGCCCGGGAAGTGGGGTGTCGTCCAACACGGTTCGGGCCTGGCGGAAACGGTTCTCCGGGGACGGTGTGGAAGGGGTGGGGGTGGTCCGTCCGGGTAGGGGCCGTCCCCCGGTCATTGGGGACGAGGTTGTGGAACAGATCGTTTCGGATACGTTGCGGACCCGACCTTCGGACGGGTCTACGCATTGGTCGACCCCGACGATGGCCGCCCGGCACGGGGTAGGCAAGGACACCGTTGCTCGTATCTGGAAGGCTCGAGGGTTGCAACCTTGGAGAACCAAAGACGTTCAAGCTGATCTAACGATCCCCGGTTTGAGGAGAAGTTGGTGGATGTGGTGGGTTTGTACATGGACCCGCCCGAGCGGGCGGTGGTTCTTTGTGTGGACAAGAAGTCCCAGGAGTCAGGCGTTGGAAGGTTCCCAGCGGTCGTTGCCGCTCAAACCGGGACGGGTGGGAACGATGACCCATGATTACAAACGGATCCTGGTTTCGTACACAGGCACCACCTCTATTACGGTGCGTGCTTCCGAAACCAGCTCCATAATCGGCTCAGGCTCGGTGTACCCAGTGATCCTCAGACCTTCGACAGCTGCCTTCACCAGGTGCTGGTATGCCCCCCGGACTTCGTAGGTTTCCCAGCGACCAGTCGGCGCCGGAGGCGGAGGCGGATCATCGTCCGCAACCTTGTTGCCACCACTCGAGGACGTGCGCACGGGACGATCCGTAGCCACATCAACCTGCTGGACAGCCGTGTTGGCGACTTGCTTGGTACGCACGGGGTCCCCGGCGCCCTCGGCCGACAGGTTCTGTCTCGTTCTTCTCCATCTTGTATACCGAACGCCTTGCGGAGTGTTTATACGGGGCTAAAGCCCAAACCGGACGAGACATCGCCTGACCACCACCAACAGCCGCGGAGCTACTCACACCTGACACTCTCCGATGAACCTGGGGGCGGTTCAGTTCTTTCTCTATGATTTCAGAGAGCCTACCTTTGTAGTTCTATGATTTACGGGGTTTGCGATGCCTTTTTGTGTGATTTAGTGCATTGTTGTGTGTGGGTCTTAGAGTATTTTTGTGTGAGTTCTAATGTGTTGGGGCCGGAAGACGGCTCTGTCATGCTCAATCTGGGGAGGGAGGTTTGATGGTGCTTCGGAAATGAGCGGGGAGTCGGGAATCCATCGAATGTGAGGGAGGGTCACCTCGAAGCGTTGGAACGGTTCGCCGACCTCTATCAGACCGGTCAGATCCCCGAGTAACACAGCATCGTGGACACCATCCTGAACTGGTCAGACGAGATCCTCGCCTGGCACCACAGCCGTCAATCCAACGGACCCCTCGAAGGAATCAACAACCTAATCCACTCATACTTATAGGTGCCCCTAGGCCGGGGCGGGTCTGACTCTAACCTAACCTGGCCTTGTTTGTGCCTTTGGTTTGATTTGTCGGCCTGCTTTTCGGCCTGGGGGCGGTGCTCTCCCGACAGGGCGGCTGTGACCTGATAGGAGCCTTGCTCTTGCCACTTGAGTGGTCCGTCCACCGCTTTTTCGGGTCAGGGAGGGCACCCGAAGAGATAGTCCCACCGCACCTCGACATTCGCGACATAGGATCAATTTTTCGCGACCTGGGTTTCGAGTGGTGAATCGGCATGAGGATGTGATTGCAGTGCTGGGTCGACACCTGTCCCGGCACTACCCAGGTGAGGTCATCGGGGGATCGAGGCAGGTCGACCTGGTCTCTCAGACCTGCATATTGTGGACAGGAGCCCTGGTGAGGTTGGTACGATAAGTCGGATGGAGCAGAGCAATGGTATGAAGACCGGAACGGAGTTGGTTAAGCGGGGACTGGCCGACATGCTCAAGGGTGGTGTGATCATGGATGTGGTCGACGTCGAGCAGGCGCAGACCGCCGAAAAGGCGGGTGCGGTGGCGGTGATGGCCCTGGAAAGGGTGCCTTCAGACATCCGCAAGGATGGGGGGGTGGCGCGGATGGCCAATCCCGGCAAGGTCACCGAAATAATGGACGCCGTGTCCATCCCCGTGATGGCAAAGTGCCGGATCGGACACTTCCTGGAAGCCAGAGTTTTGGAGACCCTGGGGGTGGACTACATAGATGAGTCAGAGGTACTCACACCCGCCGATGAAGAGCACCATGTCGACAAGTGGCCCTTCACGACTCCCTTCGTGTGCGGCGCCCGGGACCTCGGGGAAGGACTGCGGAGACTCGCCGAAGGGGCGGCCATGATTCGTACCAAGGGTGAAGCCGGTACCGGGAATGTGGTGGAGGCAGTGCGGCATATGCGGGCGATCAACAACCAGATAAAGGGGTTGGCCGAAATGTCCGACCAGGAGATGGAGTTGCAGGCCCAACAGATGCGAGTTACTGTCGAGTTGGTCCGGGAAGTGGCGGAGTTGGGACGTTTCCCGGTGGTGAACTTCGCGGCCGGAGGACTCGCCACCCCCGCCGACGCAGCCTTGATGATGGCCCTGGGCTGCGATGGAGTCTTCGTGGGCAGCGGGATATTCACCATCCCCGACGAGGCCGCCAGGGCCGCCTATGCGGCCGCCATCGTGGAGGCGACCACATTCTGGGACCGGCCTGAGAGGGTGGCTGAGGCTTCGCGCGGCCTGGGCGCCCCCATGAAGGGCATCGAGATAGAAACCCTGAAACCAGCGGAGCGTTTAGCCTCCCGAGGTTGGTGACCATGCTGCCCACCGTGGGGGTGCTGGCCCTTCAAGGAGATGTAAGGGAGCACCTGTGGGCCTTGGAACGGTTGGGAGTGCCCACCTGTCTGGTGCGCCTCCCCGAAGACCTGGAAGGAATTGGCGGTCTGGTTATCCCGGGAGGGGAGTCAACCACCATCGGACGTTTGGCCGAGAGGTTCGGTGTCCTGGGTCCCCTCCGGGCCGCCCTGCTGGCCGGCCTGCCAACCTTGGCCACCTGTGCCGGGATGATCCTGGTGGCCGGTTCTGTCGTGGAGGGAGACCAACCGCTTCTGGGAGTGTTGGACATTCTGGTGCGCCGCAATGCCTTCGGTCGACAGAACGAGTCTTTCGAGATGGATTTGGAAGTGAAGGGATTGGAACAGCCCTTCAGGGGAGTGTTCATCCGGGCTCCATGGGTTGAAAAGGTGGGAGCGGATGTCGAAGTGCTGGCTCGGGTGGGAAAACACCCCGTGATGGTCCGCTCGGGGACCGTGATGGCCGCCTCTTTTCATCCGGAGTTGACCGGGGACTCCCGGATTCATCGACTGTGGCTGCAGGGCGGGGAGGGATAGGCGGACATGGCCGGGCATTCAAAATGGGCCAATATCAAACACCGAAAGGGCCGCCAGGATGCGGCTCGCGGGAAACTCTTTGCCAAACTGGCCAAGGCCATCGAATCGGAAGCCCGTAAGGGTGGGGGAGACCCGGCTGCCAACTACTCGCTGGCGGCGGCGGTGGCCAAGGCCAAGGCGGCTTCTATGCCTAACGACAACATCGCCCGGGCCATCAAGCGAGGCACCGGTGAGACGGGCGGGGTGGCCTACGACGAGTTGTGGTATGAGGGGTACGCGCCCGGGGGCGTGGCGGTCTATGTCCAGGTGCTCACGGACAATCGTCGGCGGGCCGCTTCGGATGTCCGGGCGGTCTTCACCCGCAACGGTGGGAGTTTGGGAGAGCCGGGGTCGGTCGGGTACCTGTTTCAGCCCAAGGGAATCATCGCCGCCGCCGGAGAAGAGGACGAGGTGTTGCTGACCGCCCTTGAAGCAGGTGCGGAGGACATCAGGGAGACCGGGGATTCATGGGAAGTGATCACCGCTCCAGGGGAGATGGCAAGCGTTCGGGACGCTTTGCGGGATTCAGGTCTCCCGGTCGAATCGGCAGAGGTGACGCAGTTGCCCATGACGGAGGTTCCGGTTGATCGACGTACCGCTCCGAGGGTGTTGCGGCTGGTGGACGCGTTGGAAGATCTTGATGATGTCCAAAGCGTATACTCCAACTTCGAGATCAGTGACGATCTGCTGGAAGCTCTGGCCAATCAGTGAGATAGGGATGGAGGGGTCGGGATGGGAAAGGCTGGAATAGGCCGCTTGCTTTCCTTACACTTCCTATAGGTGTTGGTATTGGGAGTAGATCCTGGATTGGCCCGCACCGGTTATGCGGTGGTCAGCCGAGGGAACCCTCATAAGGTGATTGCCCTGGGGATTATCAGGACACCTGTGAAGTGGGCCATCGAAAAACGTCTGCAAGAGTTGTCCGGCGACCTGTCTGATGTCATAAAACGCTACGGTCCGGTCGCCATGTCCTTGGAGAAGGTCTACATCAAGGGGAACCGGTCGGCGGCGTCGGCGGTGGAGAGAGCCACCGGGGTGGTGATGCTCACCGCCGCGAAGGCGGGGATATCGGTGTCGGAATACAGTCCCAGCACCGTCAAGAAGATCGTGACCGGTGATGGAGCGGCCACCAAGGAGGCCGTGCAGCGAACCCTCCGAAAGACCCTCAACCTCTCCGAGGACGGTTTGCCGTATGACGCCTTCGATGCGGTGGCGGTAGCAATCTGTCACCTTCGTCACCTGCACTTGGAACTGGTGCCGTGATAGGCTCATTGAGGGGGACGCTGACCGAAAGGAAGCCGGAAGGGGTCATCATCGATGTGGGAGGAGTGGGTTACGAGGTTGCCATGGCGCCTTCGGTAGTGGAGAACCTGTCCACCGGCCAGGGGGAGGTAGTGATCAGCACTCATATGCAGGTGTGGAGCGAGGGGATGCGGCTGTACGGGTTTCCCACCAGCGACGAGCGGGATCTTTTCCGGCTGTTGATTTCCGCCCAGGGGGTGGGCCCCAAAGTGGGCCTGGCGATTCTCTCGACGCTGGGGTCGGAGACGGTGCGGGAGGCGGTCCGCTCCGAAGACGTGACCACCTTCACCCGGGTGAGCGGGGTCGGGAAGAAGACTGCCCAACGACTGATACTGGACCTCAAGGGCAAGTTGGAAGCGTCGGAAGCCAACGTTGTCAGAGGGGCTTCCCGGTCCTCCCAATTGTGGGAGGCCCTGGCAGCGTTGGGGTATCGCAGCAATGAGATCCGGCCTGCCGTGGCGGCGGCTGATCCGCGCTCCTCTTTCGAGGACCAATTGCGGGCGGCCCTTCGGGAGTTGGCGCAATGAGAGAAGAGCGAGTCGTAGCCCAGGAGCCTGCCCGGGGCGAGAACGAACTGGAAACATCGTTGCGACCCCAGGTTCTGGGAGAGTTCATAGGTCAGCCCCTTTTGCAGGAACGGCTGCGCATCTCCATTGAGGCGGCTGCCAAGATGGGTTCACCCATGGGACATGTGTTGTTCTCAGGCCCTCCGGGATTGGGGAAGACTTCCATGGCGGGAGTGATCGCCAACGAGTTGGGGGTCCGGATGCGAAGAACCTCGGGCCCTGCTCTGGACCGGCCGGGAGACCTTGCCTCCATCCTCTCGGGCCTGGAGAAAGGGGAGGTCTTCTTTGTGGACGAATTGCATCGGCTGTCACGGATGGTGGAGGAGGTGCTCTACCCGGCGATGGAGGACTACCAACTGGACATCGTGGTAGGAAAGGGGGTGGGGGCCACCACCTATCGGCTCAACCTCGAGCCCTTCACCTTGGTTGGCGCAACCACCCGATTGGGAATGATCTCTTCACCGCTGCGGGATCGCTTCCAGATCATCGAACGGTTCGACTACTACACATCCGAGGAACTATTGGAGATTGTGATCAGATCGGCGGGAATCCTGGGAGTTGGGATCACTGCAACGGGGGCGGAGACGATCGCCACTCGCAGTCGGGGCACCGCCCGGGTTGCTAATCGACTGCTGGCCAGGGTTCGCGACTATGCGATTGCCCGCGCCGACGGGAAGGTGACTGCAAGGGTGGCCAACCAGGCCCTCTCCCTCCTGGAGGTCGATGAGTTGGGCCTGGACAAGGTGGACAGGGCGATCCTGGAGTCGGTGGTGCGCAAATTCGGAGGTGGTCCGGTGGGTTTGAGCACCCTGGCAATCGTGGTCGGAGAAGAGCCGGAGACGGTGGAAGAGGCCTATGAGCCTTTCCTGTTGCAGGCGGGGTTGTTGCAGAGGACCCCGCGGGGACGTATGGCAACCGAAGGCACCTACCTGCATCTGGGGCTGGCTCCCCCCGCTGACCCCCAACTGCGTTTGGTCTGAAATCGGTTTGCGACAATGCTCACCGCCGAATTGGATTACTCCCTGCCTTCGGAGTCGGTGGCGCAATCTCCGATCGAACCCCGCCACGCCTCCCGGTTGCTCGACACCCGCAGTTTCACGGATCACAAGTTCTCGGATCTCCCCGATCTTCTGCGGGCCGATGACCTGCTGGTTCTGAACCGGACCAGGGTGCGGGCCGCCAGGTTGGTGGGCCGCAAGTCGCTGACCGGGGGAAGAGTGGAGGCGTTGCTGGCCCGCCGCCTGTCTCCTGACCGATGGGAGGCATTGGTCCGTCCCGCTCGGCGGCTTCGAGCCGGAGTGGTTGTGGAATTCGGTCCCCTGCAGGGGGAGTTGGTTTCGAGTCCCGTCGACGGAGTGGCCGAGTTGGTGTTGCGCGGCCCCGGCGATGTGGAGGAATTGGTGGAGAAGACCGGGCAAGTGCCGTTGCCCCCCTACATCAACCGCTCCCTACAGGACGCCGAGCGGTATCAGACTGTCTTCGCATCGCGGTTGGGATCCGCCGCCGCTCCCACGGCCGGTCTGCATTTCACTCCCGTGGTGCTGGATGGCCTGCGGCGGAGGGGAGTGCGGACCACCGAGATCGACTTGGAGGTGGGTTGGGCGACCTTCCGCCCGATAGGCGTGGAGCGACTGGAGGAGCACCCCATGGGGGTGGAGCGGTTCCGGATCCCCGAAGAAGCGGAGGAGGCAGTGAGAGAATGCCGGGAGAGGGGAGGCCGGGTGGTGGCGGTGGGCACCACGGTGGTTAGGACCTTGGAGACTGCAGCCGCTTCCGACCGCCTGGTTACCGCTCAAGAGGGGGACACGGATCTCTACCTGACCCCGGGATGCCGGTTCCGAGTGGTGGACCTGCTGATCACCAACTTCCATGCTCCTCGATCCAGTTTGGTGGCGCTGGTCTGGGCCTTCATGGGTGAGAGGTGGCGGGAAGCGTACCGGATTGCCCTGGCCAGGGGGTATCGGTTCCTCTCTTTCGGGGATGCGATGCTGGCAGAACGGGATCCCGCCATGGCGCAGCCATGAATCCGGTCACCTGGACGCGGCAGGCGCAGGAAGGCGCCGCCCGGGCTGGGGTGCTTCATACGCCCCACGGCGACGTTCCCACACCGGTATTCATGCCGGTCGGTACTCGCGCCTCAGTGAAAGGACTGGACGCTGCGGATCTCGAGCGACTGGATGCCCCGATCATGTTGGCAAACACCTATCACCTGATGCTGCGACCGGGAACGGAATTAATCCAGCAGATGGGAGGCTTGCATGAATTCATGGCGTGGCGCCGCCCGGTGCTCACCGACTCGGGGGGCTACCAGGTGTTCTCTCTCAATCCCCGGATCAGCGAAGAGGGTGCGGTGTTCCGTTCCATCTACGACGGTTCCAAGGTGAGCCTCACTCCTGAGGAAGCGGTGCTCCATCAAGAGCGCCTCGGGGCCGACATCGCCATGGTGCTCGACATCTGCTTGGCTCTTCCCTCTCCTATTCAGGACTTGGAGGAGGCCTCAGAACGCACCTTGCGCTGGTCCCGCCGAGCCCTGGCGGCTCATCGACGCCGCGACCAGGCGCTGTTCGGAATCGTGCAGGGAGGTGTAGACCCCGACCTTCGACGCCGAAGCGCCAGGGCCACCGCCGAATTGGGGTTTTTGGGATTCGGCATCGGTGGGTTGTCGGTGGGCGAATCGGCGGCGGATCGCAATTTGGCCTTGGAGGCGTGTGTGCCCGAACTGCCTCCTCACCTGCCTCGCTACCTGATGGGGGTGGGGGACTCCTCGGGAATGCTGGATGCCATCGCCCGCGGGGTGGACATGTTCGACTGCGTCTGGCCCACCCGACTAGCCAGGCACGGCAAGGTGCTCGGCTGGAACGGCGACTACAACCTTCGGGCCGGTGCGTACGCGCACGACGAACGTCCCCTCGACCCCGGCTGTGACTGTCTGGCCTGCGGCCGCTACACCCGGTCCTACCTGCGTCACCTGCTCCGGGTGGGAGAACTCACCGCCAAGAGGCTTGTCTCCATCCACAACCTCACCTATGCCACCAGATTGATGGCGACTGCCCGTCGGGCGATCCTGGACGGTGAGTTCAACAGGTTCCGCGGTGAATTCGGGGGCACGGGAGTTTCCCAACAGGGGAGCGGGACGCTAGTCTGATATCTTCAGCGGACCGAAAACAGGAGTTGTCATTTCATGATCCTCGCTCAAGAGTCGGCAGGGAGCCCAATCTTCACATGGTTGGTTCTCGGCGGCTTTCTTTTGTTCTTTTATTTTCTGCTCATCAGGCCGCAGCGCAAGCGCGCCAAGCAGCAGCAGCAACTGGTGGCGAACCTGGAATTGGGAGACCACGTTCAAACCATAGGGGGAATCATGGGATCGGTTCGCAGCGTTGAGGATGACGCGGTGATAATCGAGCTTGAATACGGGTCTTTGCGGATCGCCAAGAAGGCCATCGCATCCAAACGAGCCATGGAAGGCTGATCTGTGCTTCGGCGGGTCATCGGCCTGCTGATTGTTGTCGGGATCGCCTGGGGAGGTCTGGTCGCCGTCTACCTGGTTGGCGTGGAGCCCAAGCTGGGATTGGATCTGCAAGGCGGTACCTCGGTGGTGCTCACCGCCCCCGATGACACAGACCCCGATGTGATGGAGTACGCGGTGGACATCATGCGCCGCCGCATAGAGGACGTGGGGGGAGTGCAGGAACCAGAGATCTCCATTTCGGGGGGGACGACCGTGCTGGTGCAGCTTCCCGGAGTCCAGAACGAACAGCAAGCACTGGACGCCATCGGCCGGACCGGGCGATTGTCCTTCCGTCCGGTCTTGGATTCCACCCCTGGCTTGGAGGGTCCGCTGGTGACGAATACCACTGATCCACCAGGAAACGAAGTGGAGGGGGGATCCGACGAGTCAGCGGTGATCACCACTACCACCACCCTCACCCTGCCCGAGGTCCCCGAAGGGGTGGATCCGGTGACCGGTTACACCATCGAGGATGATCCCGATGAGGTTGCCTATCTGCCCAACTTCACCTTGTTCGGAGCGGAGGTACTGACGCTTGGCCCGGCGGAGATGACAGGTTCGGATGTGTCCCAGGCGCTGCCCGGCTTTAACAACACCTCTGCTCAATGGGTCGTCAATCTGTCGTTGAATTCAGAGGGATCCGAATTGTTCGCCACACTCACCGGAGAGGCGGCTGCCTTTGCAATTGGCGATCCGCGTCGCCAGATCGCCATTGTCCTGGATGGGCGGATAATCGCCTCTCCACAGGTGTCCGAAGACGTGGTGGCCGGGGTGGGTATCGCCGGAGGGGATGCGGTGATCACTCTCGGAAACGATCCCGCCGCCGAAGAACAGGCCCAGAACCTAGCGGTGATCCTTCGCTACGGGTCCCTGCCGGTGGCCTTCGAGCGGAGCCAGGTGGAGAAAGTATCAGCCACCCTGGGGTCGGATTCCCTTCAAATCGGCCTGGTGTCGGGGATTGCAGGACTGGCCCTGGTGGCGGTGGTGTTATTGCTCTACTACCGCGCCTTGGGATTGGTGGCAGTGCTGGGAATATCGGTCTTCGGCGCGTTGCTAATCGCCATCTACGCCCTCTTGGGCCACTTCCAGGGGGTCACACTGACCTTGGCGGGGGTGACCGGAATCATTGTGGCCATTGGTATCACGGCTGATTCCTATATCGTCTACTTCGAACGAATCAAGGATGAATTGCGGGCGGGAAGAACCGTGCCTTCAGCCGCCACCCAGGGTTTCCAGACCGCCTTCCGAACCATCCTCACCGCCGACACGGTTTCCCTCCTGGGGGCCACCCTGCTGTGGGTGTTGACGGTGGGAGCAGTGAAGGGATTCGCGCTTTCCCTGGGAATCGCCACCATTCTTGACATATTCGTAGCCCGGTCCTTCACCCGTAGAGCGGCGTGGATTCTGGCCCACACTCCGGTGGGGCGCTCTGGATGGCTCTCTCTGCCCGCGGCAGCAGGAGAACGCCGATGAACACCTGGCAGAAGATCTCCAGGGGCGAGACCCAAATCGACTTCGTCGGCCTTCGTCGCCGATGGTTCTACATGTCGGCGGCGTTGCTGGTTATTTCCGCCCTGACGGCGGGAATCTTCGGTCTCAACCTGGGTTTGGAGTTCACCGGCGGCGTACAGGTGCAGACCGACAATCGAAGTGGGGTGAGCGTCGGGGAACTCGAAGCCACCCTCACCGAGTTGGGGGTGGTTGACTCCCGCATCCAAGAGATAGATGAGGGACGCGGCATTCGGATCCAGACCGGGCCCATCCCCGTGGACATCGAGGACGAAATGGTGGCTTCAGTGGCGACTGCGGTTGGAGCGCCCCCCGAGGACGTCAACCGCCAGGCAGTCGGCCCGACCTTTGGCGCTTTGGTGGCTCGCCGGGCGCTCTTGGCGTTGGGGGTGTTCCTAGGAGCGGTGGTGATCTTCATCTCCATCCGATTGCAGTGGAAGATGGCGCTCTCGGGAATCGTGGCGCTGTTGCATGACCTGCTGATCACCATCGGAATCTATGCCATAACCCGCTTTGAAGTAACCCCGGCCACTGTGGTGGCGGCGCTTACCGTTCTCGGCTACTCGTTATATGACACGGTGGTGGTGTTCGATCGGGTGAGGGAGTTGGAAGGGGACTATGGAGATGTCCTGACCTACACGGAGATCGTCAACCGGTCTATGAACATGGTGCTGGCTCGCTCGATAAACACTTCCCTCACCTCTTTGATACCGGTGGGGAGCATCCTGTTCGTGGGCTCGTTGATTCTGGGCGCCGCCCCTCTGCGCGACTTTTCGCTGGCGCTGTTCGTAGGCATCGCAGCGGGTACCTACTCCTCGATATTCGTGGCCTCTCCCCTGTTGGCGCTTTGGCGAGAACGGGAAGTCGCCTGGATGGACCAGAGTCGCAGGGTGGCCCGAAGGCGCGGCGGGTCCGAGCCGGAGGAGGCTGTGGAAGTCGAGGAAGCCCCTAAACCGGCGCCGACCTCCTCCGACCTGTTCTCCATGGAGGGGTCGATGCCACCTCGTCCGCCAAAACGCCGCCGTAGCCGCCGTCGCCCCCGATAGGAACGGTCGGGCAGGTAGACTGAGGCAGGTGGCCGAGATCTCGGCGCGGCGCCCCACCTCTCATCATCGTTCCGGGTCTGACGACCCGCTGGCCAAGGTGATTGCGCGCTTCTTGGAGCACCATCCCGGTGGAGACGTGGAATTGCTGCGCCGATCTTATACCGTGGCTGAAGAGGCCCACCGGGGACAGCTTCGCAAGTCTGGTGATCCTTACATAGTCCACCCGGTCACCGTCACCCGCATCCTTGCCGATCTCGGAATGGATGTGGCTACCCTGGCCGCCGGACTGTTGCACGACACCCTTGAGGACACCGACCTCGACTACAAGGACGTCAAGAGACAATTCGGAGTGGAGATAGCTGAATTGATCGACGGGGTGACCAAGTTGGATCGGATTTCCTATCCCAACCGGGAGGAGGCCCAGGCGGCCACTATTCGGAAAATGGTGGTAGCCATGGCTCGTGACGTGCGGGTACTGGTTATCAAGCTGTGCGACCGCCTGCACAATATGCGGACCGTCAGCGCCTTGCGTCCCGGCAAGCAGAGAGCGGTGGCCACCGAGACCTTGGACGTATACGCACCGCTGGCTCACCGGCTGGGAATCCAGGAGATCAAGCATGAACTCGAGGATCGTTGTCTGGCGATTCTCTACCCCGGTCCCTACGCAGAGATTGATGCCAAACTGCTGGAACTGGCGCCGGAACGGCAAGTCGCAATAGACAAGATGATCGAAGAGGTGTCCGGGATTCTGGCCGATGCGGGAATCTCCGCCGAGGTGAGCGGCCGCCCCAAGCACCACTACTCCATCTATCGCAAAATGGTGGAGAGCGGCAAGCAGTTCGAGGAGATCTACGATCTGATAGGCATCAGAGTGGTGGTTCCGCGAATCCGCGATTGCTACGCCGCCCTGGGAGACATCCACTCCCACTGGTCGCCATTGAGCGGCCGCTTCAAGGACTTCGTAGCCATGCCCAAGACGAACCTCTACCAGAGCCTGCACACCACGGTGGTGGGGATAGACGGCAAGGCCATCGAAATCCAGATCCGCACCGCGGAAATGCACCAACTGGCGGAGAGGGGCATCGCCGCCCACTGGCGATACAAGGAAGGCCCCGGAGCGGTGGACCTGGAGTGGGTGGGTGATCTGGGCGGGTTGCGGGAGGAGTTCGAGGACCCCCGCGAGTTTCTGGATCACCTCAAGTTGGATCTGTACCGTGACGAGGTCTTTGTCATCACCCCCCGCGGCGACGTCAAACAGTTCCCCGCCGGGGCCACTCCGGTTGACTTTGCCTATTCGATCCACACCGAGGTCGGGGACCGATGCGTTGGGGCCCGAGTCAACGGCAGGTTGCTACCCCTCTCCACGTCTCTCTCTTCGGGTGACGTGGTGGAGATCATTACCTCCCGTTCCCAGGGAGTCGGCCCCAGCCGGGACTGGCTGAAGACCGTCAAGACCTCGCGGGCCCGAACCAAGATCAAGCAGTGGTTCTCCAAGGAACGGCGGGCACAGTCAATTGCCGAGGGCCGGGAAGTGCTGTGGGCGGAACTTCGCAAAGCAAGACTGGGGTTGACGGCTGCCGCCCGGGATCGCTTGCTGGCTTCCATCGCCGAGGACCTGGGCAGGGACGAGGTGGACCATCTCTTCCTGGCGTTGGGCGAGGGGGATATCGCTCCGAGCACAGTGATTCAGCGTTTGGAGCGGGCCGTCAGACCTCCGCCTCCGGAAGCCCAGGAAAAGGTGGACCTACTGTCTCCGCCGCTTCGTCGCCGCCGGATCGATGATGCTTCTCCGGGGGTCCTGGTGGAGGGGATGGGCGACACCATGGTGAAACTGGCAGGGTGTTGCGCCCCGGTGCCCGCTGACGAGATCATCGGCTACGTGACCATGGGTCGGGGCGTCTCCGTGCACCGGACGGAGTGCACCAACCTGGCCGACCGGTCTCCGGGGATGGAGCGGATGGTCGAGGTGGCTTGGTCGCTGGATCGTATCAATGCCTTTACCGTGTGGGTGCAGGTGGAGGCATTGGACCGAACTCGACTGCTACGGGATGTGACTGCGGTCATTTCGGAGATCGGAGGCAACATCACCGCAGCCACCTCGGCGGTGGGAGTAGACCTGGTGGCCGTCTTCCAATACGAAGTGGAGTTGTCGGATGCCGGGCAGTTGCGCCGTCTTCTCTCCGATCTGAAGGGGGTGGACGGAGTGTTCAAGGCCTTCAGGATCACGTCGGACCTCCCTTACTGAGGACGGGCCGATGCTGGTTGATAGTGTGTCTCTTTGGTTTGCGCAGACCAACTGCTATGTCGTGGCCCCGGAATCGGGTGGGCCTTGCGTGGTGGTGGACGCACCTCCCGACCCCCGCGGGGTGGCGGACCTGTGCGCCAAGTATGACCTGGCGCCGGTGGCCCTGCTGCTGACGCACGGTCACATAGATCACATGGGAGGGGCCGGGTCGGCAGAGGATCTGTTGGGGGTGGCCTCCTACATACATCCCGACGATGACTTTCTGACCCTTCACCCCCATCGACAACTCCTCAACCTGATGGGTGCCATTCCTCCCGGGGACTACCGCCCGCCGACTCTGCGGCGTGATCTGTCGGATGGGGACGTGTTGGAACTGGCCGGTTTGGAGTTGACCGTCCTGCACACTCCCGGCCACACCCCTGGCCATTGTTGTTTCCATCTTCCCAGCGAAGGACTTCTGTTCTCGGGCGACCAATTGTTCCGTGGCTCGATCGGGCGCACCGACCTGCCGGGGGGTGATTACGAGACCTTGATGGAGAGCATGCGCCGCAAGATTCTCGGCCTGCCGTTCGAGACAATCGTGCTGCCCGGACACGGGGAGAGCACTACCCTCGGGCTGGAACGCAACCACAACCCCTTCTTGCTGAGCCTGCTCTAGACGATGGTCATCCGCCTTCCCAAGGGGACCGATGTGATCGGTCCGCCGCAATCCTCCCGATGGCGAGAGGCGCTGGCCATGTGGGAGAGCCTGTCGGCGTCCTACGGATACGAATTGGTGATCACTCCCACCTTCGAGTTCACCGAGTTGTTCGAGCGGGGAGTGGGGGAGACCAACGAGGTGGTCACCAAGCAGATGTACACCTTCCCGGACCGCCGGGGAAGGTCGTTGAGCCTGCGCCCGGAGGGAACCGCCGGGGTGATGCGGGCGTACCTGAAAAAGGGAGGGACCGGCCTGTGGAAGGTGGCCTACTCGGGACCAATGTTCCGCTACGAACAGCCTCAAGGGGGTCGCCGGAGGCAGTTCTGGCAGGTGGGGGTGGAATGCATCGGCTCGCCGTCGGAGGCAGCCGACGTGGAAGTCATCGCACTGGCCGAGACTTTCCTGGCCAAAGTGGGAGTAGAGACGGACCTGCTGATCAACAGTCTGGGAGATTCCAGATGCCGGGGGGCTTATCTGGCGGATCTGAAAGAGGTGCTGGCACGCAGCCGAGACGCCCTGTGCGAGAATCACCTTGAATTGGTGGATTTGAACCCGTTACGGATCCTGGATTGCTCCACCTGCCAGCCCGATCCGAATGCACTACCGGACATCGCCTCCTACTGGTGCCCGGATTGCCGCGGCCATTTCCGCCGGGTTCGGGACGGATTGGATGGTCTGGGAGTGAAGTACCGGCGGTCGGCGAGACTGGTCAGGGGCCTCGACTATTACTCCCGCACCACTTTCGAATTCGTCTCCACCACTCTGGAGACCACCCAGGCGACGGTGTTGGGGGGTGGCCGGTATGACGGCCTGGCCGAGGCATTGGGGGGAAAGCCCGCTCCCGGTGTGGGCTTCGCAGCGGGGATCGACCGGATTCTGATGGCCGCCCCGCCGGGGCCGGGATCCGCGTTGGATGTCTTCTTGGTTGCAGAGAAGCCGGTGACTCCCACCCAATTGATGGAATGGGCGGCCCCTCTTCGCCAAGCGGGACTGCGGGTGGGGTTCGACCTGGACGGCCGCAGCGTCAAGGCCCAGTTCCGAGCCGCCACCCGTTCGGGAGCGAAGTATGTGGGGGTCGTCAGCGGGCTGAGAATGGAAGTGCGAGAGGGATATGACCGGGAGACTCTGTTCAAGGAGGGACTGGGAGACTGGGCAGAGAAAGCGGCGATCAAAGAGGGCAGATCGTGAGAAGTCATACCGCCTCCCAGATAGTTTTGCAGAGTGTGGGCGAGAGGGTCACCCTGGCGGGATGGGTGGACCGGAGGCGACACCACGGAGGGGTGGCGTTCGTGGATCTGCGGGACCACACGGGGGTGGTGCAGGTGGTGATGGAACCGCAGCGTTTCGAGGAATCCGTCCTGTTGCGCCGCGAGTACTGCATCCAGGTTCACGGAGTGATACGCCGCCGTCCGGAAGGGGCGGAGAACCCGGCAATGTCCAGTGGAATGGTCGAGATGGACGTGGAGGAACTCACCATCCTGAGCCCTTCGGAAGAGTTGCCGTTCCCGATCGAGGACCGCACCGACGCTGAAGAACTGTTGCGGTTGGAGTATCGCTACCTGGATCTGCGTCGTCCAAGGATGGCCCGCAACCTGGCGGCCCGTTCCCTGGCGCTTCGAACCGTGCGGCGCACCCTGGAGGACATGGCGTTCTGGGAGGTTGAGACCCCCACTCTGATTCGCTCCACTCCCGAGGGGGCTCGGGACCTCCTGGTGCCCAGCAGGCACAATCCCGGCGCCTTCTACGCCCTTCCCCAGTCACCCCAGATCTACAAGCAACTGCTAATGGTGGCAGGGGTCGACCGCTACTACCAGATGTGTCGCTGCTACCGGGACGAGGACTTCCGAGCCGACCGGCAGTTGGAATTCACCCAGATAGATCTCGAAGGCGCCTTCTGGGACCAGGACGACGTGCTGGCGGCGGTGGAGAAGGTGGTGATGGCGGTGGCCTCGGTTCTCCGCCCCGACCAGGAGATACCCGTTCCCTTGCCGCGCCTCACCTACGGGGAGGCGATGGCCCGCTACGGCACCGACAAACCCGATGTGCGGTTCGGAATGCAGATACAGGACCTGTCGGACGTGTTCGCAGGTACCGGGTTCCGAGCATTCGCGAACATCTTGGGATCGGGTGGCGTGGTCCGGGGCATCAACGCCGGCCAGATACAGATGAGCCGGGCCCGGGCGGATGCCTTGATTGCCAAGGCCCGGCAATGGGGCGCCGGTGGTCTGGTTTGGATGGTGGTGCGACCGCAGGCTCCCCCTCGTTCCCCGGTGGCCAAGTTCCTCTCACAAGTCGAGTTGGACAGCCTGGTTGAGCGGATGGGAGGCACCCCGGGAGATGTCCTGCTGTTGGTGGCCGACCGCGAGAAGACTGCCGCGCAGACCCTGGGTCGTCTCAGGCTGGATCTGGGAACCCCCGACGATCCGGATAGCTTGGAGTTCTTGTGGGTGGTGGACTTTCCCATGTTCGAGGAAAAGGACGGAGAAATCACCTTCCTGCATCATCCATTTACCTCTCCCACCGATGTGGAGCAGATGGTGAGCCGGCCGCTGGAATCGGTGGCCCGGTCTTACGACCTGGTCCTGAACGGCGTGGAGTTGGGTTCGGGAAGTGTGCGGATTCACGATCCCGACACCCAGCGGAGGGTCTTTGAGATCATGGGAATCCCCGAGGAGGAGGCTGAGGAGCGGTTCGGATGGTTCATCAAGGCGTTGAGGTACGGCGCCCCTCCCCACGCCGGATTCGCAGTGGGATTCGACCGCCTGGTGGCGGTGCTCCGTGGAGTCTCGAGCATCCGGGAGATCATTCCCTTTCCCAAGACCCAAACCGGCGCGGAGCCCCTGAGCAGTTCCCCTGCGGCGGTGGACCGAGAACAGTTGGCGGAGTTGGGCATCGCAGTCGCTCCCCGTCGGGCGAGAGCCAAACCCTCGGGATAAGAGACATTTCATATCCTGCCGATGACCTGTTTGCCGCCCGGCGGACGGAGGTCTTGGCAGAGGTGGCCCCTCTGGCGGAGCGGATGCGTCCCCGGAGTCTGGAGGAGGTGGTGGGGCTCGACCACCTGTTGCATCGGGGGGCGGCATTCAGGGTCCTGGTCGAGTCAGGCCATCCCGTCTCGATGGTGCTGTGGGGCCCGCCGGGGAGCGGAAAGACCACGCTGTCCAGACTGGTGGCGTCCTACTGCTCTGCGGCGTTCACCACCCTCAGCGCCACTTCCGCCGGGGTGAAGCAAGTTAGGGAAGTCCTGGCGGGCGCCCGGCGCCGGTTGGAGAGTGACGGGCGGCGCACCGTTCTGTTCCTGGACGAGATTCACCGCTTCTCCAAGAACCAACAGGATGCTCTGCTACCGGGAGTGGAGAACGGGACCCTGATCCTGATCGGCGCCACCACCGAGAATCCCTTCTTCGAGATCAACAGTCCCTTGATGAGCAGGCTGGTGTTATTCCGCACCCACCACATCTCCGAGGATGCCCTCACTGTGTTGGTGAACAGAGCGCTCTCGGACAGGCAGAGAGGACTGGGGAAGGAAGACCTGCGCATGGCGGACTCCGCCTTGGAGGCTTTGGTGAGCAGATCATCCGGAGATGCCCGTGGAGTGCTGAACGCTTTGGAGGTGGCGGCTCAACTAGCCAAGGGGCGGGGATCGCCCTGCATCGAGACCGGTGACATCTCCGAAGCATTGGGGAGACGCATCGTCCAGTATGACAAGGCCGGAGATCGTCACTACGATGTGATCTCGGCCTTCATCAAGAGCGTGCGCGGTTCGGATCCGGACGCGGCTCTGTATTGGCTGTTTCTGATGCTGGAAGGAGGAGAGGACCCCGAGTTCATTGCGCGGAGGCTGTTGATCCTGGCGTCAGAGGACATCGGTCTGGCAGATCGCTGGGCGCTTCCCATCGCGGCAGCCGCGGCCCAGGCGCTCTCCTATGTCGGGATGCCAGAAGCCGGCTATCACCTTACCCATGCCACGCTGTTCCTGGCCTCATGCCCCAAGTCGAATTCGGTGACTGCGGCCATGGGTCGAGCCAGGGAGGCGATCCGGAAAGGGCCCAGTCCCTCTGTTCCTCTTCATCTTCGCAGCACCGGCTATCGTGGAGCGGATAGCATAGGTCACGGCAAAGGCTACGTCTACCCACACGACCGTCCCGGGAATATCGTCGACCAGTCCTATTTTCCACCGGAAGTGAGTCCCGAAGTGTTTTTCTCTCCGAGTCCCAACGGTTTTGAGGGAGAGGTGCGGAGGCGACTGGCGGAGATAGATCGGGTTCTGAAGAGGAAGGGCCGGGAGGAGATATAGGTATGTTGGCTCTGGGCGTCGACATTGGCGGGTCCGGTATGAAAGGTAATGTGGTGAACACCGCCACTGGGGAAATCCTTTCCAAGCGTCTTCGGATCCCTACTCCCCGTCCCGGCACCATCCCGGAAGTGGCCGAGGTACTGGCCGAGATCGTCGGTCACTTCAGGACCGAGTGGGGAGACCCGTCGCTACCGGTGGGGTGCGGATTCCCCGGGGTGGTCAAAGCGGGGATCGTGGGTAGCGCCACCCATCTGGACAAGATGTGGCTGGGCGCTGATGTGGTCACCGCTTTCTCGGAGGCGGTGGGGTCCACCGTCACTGTCCTTAACGACGCCGATGCCGCCGGGTTGGCGGAGATTGCCTTCGGGTCGGCTCAGGGTCACCGCGGGTCGGTCCTGATGATCACGCTGGGCACTGGTATCGGAAGCGGGATGTTCCGCGAGGGTCGGCTGGTGCCCAACTTCGAACTGGGCATGCTGGAGTTGGACGGACACCATCCGATCGAGGACCGCGTGGCGTACCGCATCTACAAGCAGAGTTCCCTCAGTTGGAAGAAGTGGGCTAGACGGTTGAATCGCTACCTGGACCACATTGGGTCGCTGTTTGCTCCGGACTTGATAGTGATCGGGGGAGGAGCGGTCAACAAGTGGTCAAAGTTCAGCCGCCACCTGGATGTTCCGGTGGCACTCAAACCTGCCCGATTCGGCAATCACGCCGGCCTCTTGGGGGCAGGACTGGCGGCAGTGAAGCCGGAATTGGTTGGGGATGCCTACCCCGTCTGAGGATCAGGCGCCGTGAATGGGGAGAAGTGGTGTACCTGGTCAGGGGGAAGCCGCACTGTGATCAGGAGGCCGCCAGGCGTGGTGTCCGTGGTTAGTACCTCGCCGGTTCGGTGGAGGGAAGCCACCACATCTCCTCGGGGGTAGGGCACCAGCAAGCACATCATCGAGGATCGAGAGTTCATCCAGTCCGCCAACTTGTCCACCAGATCGGTTGCGCCCTCTCCGGTGAGGGCTGAAACCGCCACCGCGGGATCGTTGCGCCGCAATAGTTGCCTGACCACTGCCGGTGGCGCCACATCGATCTTATTGACGACCGTAATGGTGGGGGCATCCGCCCCGATCTCGGCCAGTACGTCTTCCACCGCTTTGATCTGCCCCTCCGGGTCAGGATCGGCTGCATTGACCAGGTGCAGCATCAGATCGGCGTCCTTTACCTCTTCCAGGGTGGACTTGAAAGCCTCCACCAGGCGATGGGGCAGTCTCCGCACGAAACCCACCGTGTCAGCCAGCAGCATTTCCCGCCCTCCCGGCAGTCGGAGTCGGCGGATGGTGGGATCGAGGGTGGTGAAGAGTCGGTCCTCGGTGAGAATCCCGGCGCCGGTGAGTTGGTTCAGCAGGGTTGACTTGCCGGCGTTGGTGTATCCCACCATGGCGGCCGTGGGCGCCGCGGAGCGAAGGCGGGCCCGGCGACGCGTCTGATTGTGCTGCCGGAGCCCGGCGAGGTCCTTTTCGAGGACCGAGATTCTCTGCCTGATGCGACGCCGATCACTTTCCAGCCGGGTCTCTCCCGGCCCACGGGTCCCGATGCCGCCCGCCTGCTGGGAAAGCGCCTCGCCCTTTCCCCGCAGCCGGGGCAGGCGGTAACGAAGTAGCGCCAATTCCACTTGCAGGGAGCCTTCCCGGGAAGTGGCGTGCTGGGCAAAGATATCCAGGATGACCGCTTCACGGTCCACCACGTCGCATTCGAACAGCGTCTGCAAATTGCGTTGCTGGGCAGGGGTGAGAGAGTGATCGAAGACCACCACATCGATGTCGTCACTCTTGGTCAGGTCCGCCAGGTTGGCCGCCTGACCCTTCCCGATCAGCAAACCAGCATCGGGAGACGGCCGACGGAACAACACTTGTTCAACGGGTTGAGAACCGGCGGTGTCGGTGAGAAGGGCCAGTTCTTCCAGGGACTGTTCTGCGTCTGCCAAGGAATTCCTTCCGAACCGAACCCCCACCAGCAGCGCATTCTGCCTGCTGACCTCGAGGTCCGCCACGGTGGCGGTTAACCGCCGGCGCTCCCGACGCAGGTGCTGGTAGGTCATGGTGACGCCCGGCGGGGTGTGAACCTACAGATACTGGCCCTCGTCCGGAGGTTGATCGGGCTCCTCCTCGGCAATAATCTGCGATTGGCGAACCGCCACCACCGGCTTGCCGGTGGGCGGCCACAGAAACCGCCAAGCTCCGGTGGGCACCGCCCAAAAATGCCTCCCGGTAACTACGTCGATCAGGGAAAGAGCGTCATTCTGACCGTTGCTTCCCGTCGAAACCAGCAAACCCGAGCGGGTAGTCGACTCTTGGGGGACGTGTCCAACTCGCCATCCGTTGGAAACCTTGTACTCGGCGGTCCCCTTCTCACTGGAAGTCATCTCTTGGGGTACCGTCTTTTGACTGCGGTGCATATCTGGTTGGCGGTAAGCACTCAGCCCCCTATGTAGCTCATCTCGACCCTTTGGCCGATGCCGGACGTCTCTGCTGAACGAAGTTCCGAATACTGGTCCGCTCGTTCAGACCACACTGTGGCGATCATGTGCCGTAGCAACTCATCGGAAGCCCCGGACCTCACGGCTTCTCGCAGGTCGGTGCCGCAGGTTGCGAACAGGCAGGTGTAGAGCTTACCGTCCGCCGAGATCCTGGCTCGCGTGCAGTCGCCGCAGAACGGCTGGGTAACCGAGGCTATCACCCCGATCTCTCCCTCACCGTCCACGTAACGCCAGCGGCGAGCGACCTCTCCCCGATAGTTGGGCTCCACCGGTTGGATGGGAAAAACCTGGTTTATGCCCCTGATGATCTCGTGGGCGGGCATGACCTCGTCCAGTCGCCATCCGTTGGTGGCGCCGACATCCATGTATTCGATGAATCGGAGGATGTATCCGGTCCCGCGGAAATGCTCCGCCATGTCCAGGATCGAGTGGTCATTGACTCCTCGCTTCACCACCATGTTGACTTTGATGGGAGTGAGACCGGCGGCGGCGGCGGCTTCGATCCCGAGCAGCACTTCCGCAACCTTGACGCCCACATCGTTCATGGCGCCGAACACTTCATCCGACAGTGAATCGAGACTTACCGTGACCCTACTCAGGCCGGCCGCCGCCAGGGCTTGGGCCTTGCGGGGCAGGAGAACACCATTGGTCGTGAGGGTTAGATCTGATACGCCCTGTGTAGCGGACAGCATGGCTACCAGGCTCTCCAGGCGGGCTCGAAGCAGTGGTTCTCCACCGGTGAGACGAACCTTGCTGGCGCCCAGAGAGGTAAAAATGCCGGTCAACCGGGCTATCTCTTCAAAACTGAGCAGGGCGCTGCGGTTTAGAAACTCATAGTCCCGGTTGAAGATCTCCTTCGGCATGCAATACGTACAGCGGAAATTGCACCGGTCGGTGACGGAGATTCGCAGGTCTGCCAGACGCCGGCCCAAGCGATCAAACGGGTTCAATGCTAAGTTGCTCACTTGGCCAAGACCTTAGCAAGAACCGCGGGTTTCCGAACTTTGGTATTGACCACGTCAAGCACCGGGATCGCGCCAGACTTATCAGCAAGCCAGTGGTAAGGAGAGCCATGCGAAGTCATGAGATCGACTATCAGATCTTTGGAGGGGACCTGCAATTCGTGGAGGTGTATCTCGATCCCGAGGAGTCGGTGATCGCCGAAGCCGGAACCATGATCTTCATGGACGAGAACATAACTTTCGAGGCGAAATTGGGGGATGGGTCCGAAACGGAGAAGAAAGGCGGCTTTTTTCGTAAGGCTGCCAGTGCGGCAGGTCGGGCTCTCAGTGGAGAGTCGCTGTTTATGACCCACTTCACCAACTCGGGTTGGGGACGCTCCAAGGTGGCCTTCGGCGCCTCCGTGCCGGGCAAGATCGTCCCGTTGGACCTGAGTGAGATAGGCCGGCCAGTGATCTGTCAGCGCGACGCCTTCCTGTGTGCCGCCCTGGGAACCCGAGTCTCCGTACACTTCAATCGCCGGTTCGGCAGTGGAGCCTTTGGTGGGGAGGGTTTCATCCTTCAAAAGCTCGAGGGTGACGGGATTGCCTTTGTCAACGCCGGAGGAATGGTTGTGGAGCGCCGCCTGGCGGGAGAGACCATCCGCCTGGACACGGGATGTCTGGTGGGCTTTGAAGAGGGAATGGAGTACTCGATAGAACGGGCCGGGGGTTTGAAGACCATGGCCTTCGGTGGTGAAGGCATCTTTCTGGCCACTATTAGCGGCGTGGGGCGGGTATGGGTGCAGTCTCTTCCATTCTCCCGGCTTGCCGATCCCATAATCAGAGCAGCGGTCGCCCAAGCCGCAGCCGCATCTCGAAACTGACGTACAGGTGACGGGTTCCCCACCCGGGAGCCTGCACGGGAACACCTATCTCGTCGTGATGAGGGCCCTGGGAGCGAAACGCCCGTGCCTCAGATGGCGTGTTCTTTGAGGTCCTTGAGGTTGACCCATTCCAGTGCCGCAATGGAAGTGGCTTCCAGCCTCACCCGCGGCGCCATGCCTGCTTCGAAAGCCTCTTGCCAGCGGGAAGCGCACAAACACCAGCAATCCCCCGGGAGCAAGCCTTCGAACCCATATAGAGGCATAGGAGTGCTTAGATCGTTCCCTCGCGACTTGCTGAACGCCAGGAATTCCTCGGTCATCTCGGCGCAGACCGCGTGCACTCCGATGTCGTCTCCGCGTGTCTCGCAGGACCCTGTTCGGTAATACCCGGTCAGGGGTTCAATGGAGCAGGGCTCCAGTTCTCCTCCCAGCACATTCATCGGCGTGGCGCTCTTCAAATCAGGTGACCGTCCAAGTCCCAATGGAGCTGAACAGAGCGTCCAAGTCTCCGGGGCCCCGGTCTTGGGACTCCACGATCTGCAGTTGCATCTCCGCACCGTAGGTCGGGCGCCTCACCTTGCGAAAGACCCCCAGCGGCGTGGGCCCGAAAGGACCGTGAGCCAACCTGCTGATCGAGAAGGCCACACTGGGGTTGTCCCTAGTCGGATCATGCACCAGGATCTGGTCCTTCGACACCGAGGCGGTCGGCTTTATCCTGGCCTCGCCATCTTCCATCACGACGCAATTCTCGCCGGAACGACCGAAGACGACCGGCTTGCCGTCCTGCAGGTTGATCCGGTTGGTGACCCGCTCGGTCTTTCCGGTCAACTGGATGAAAGCCTTGTCGTTGAAGACGTTGCAGTTCTGGTAGATCTCGATGAACACCGACCCACGGTGGTTGACCGCCTCTGCCAGGATCTGCTGGGTGTGATTGCGGTCCATGTCTATGGTCCTGGCCACGAACGTAGCCTCGGCGCCCAGTGCCAGGCTAACGGGGTTGAACGGATAGTCGATGGATCCGAACGGTGTGGACTTGGTGCGTTTTCCCACCTCGGAGGTGGGCGAATACTGGCCCTTGGTCAACCCGTAGATCTGGTTGTTGAACAGGAGGATCTTTATGTTGGCGTTGCGGCGCAACGCGTGGATCAGGTGGTTGCCTCCGATTGACAGAGCGTCTCCATCCCCGGTCACAACCCAGACAGAGAGATCGGGACGGGAAGCGGCGAGGCCGGTTGCGATTGCCGGGGCCCGGCCATGAATGGTATGGAACCCGTAGGTCTTCATGTAGTAGGGCAAGCGGGCGGCGCACCCGATGCCCGAGACCACCACGATGTTCTCGCGGCGAACTCCCATTTGCGCCATGAAAGTCTGTACGGAGGCCAGAATCGTGTAATCACCACATCCCGGGCACCACCGGACTTCCTGGTCGCTCTGTAAGTCGGTCCGTTTGTAGGTTACATTGCTCACGGTTCCACAATCTCCAGAATCTTGTCTCGTATCTCGCCGATGTAAAAGGGAGTGCCGGCCACTTTGTTGAGGCCGACCGCGTCCTTGAGGTAGTTGGCCCGGATGATGTAGCGCAACTGTCCCATGTTGAGTTCGGGAATCATGAGCTTCTCATAGGAGTGCACGACCTCTCCCAGGTTGGCAGGCAGCGGATTAAGGTAGCGAAGGTGGGCATAAGCGATCTTGTACCCTTCACGGTTCAAGTTGCGACAAGCCGCTCCCACGGTGCCCTTGCTCGATCCCCAACTGAGTACCAGCAAGTCGGCATCCAACTCTCCGCTGACCTCCACCGCAGGGACGTCATTGGCGATATTCGCCACCTTCCAGGCCCGGGAATCGGTCATCAACTGATGGTTCTCAGGGTTGTAGGAGATGTTGCCGCTGATGTTCTCCTTCTCCAATCCGCCGATCCTATGCTCCAGTCCCTTGGTTCCCGGGATCGCCCAGGGACGGGAGAAAGTGTTGAAGTCGCGAAGATAGGGTAGGTATTGACCGTTCGCGCCATTGGGCGCCGACGCGAAGGGAACGCTGATGTCGGGCAGACTGCCGGCGTCGGGGATACTCCACGGCTCAGACCCGTTGGCGATATGGTTGTCGGACAAAAGGATGACCGGAGTCATGTATTTGAGAGCTATACGGGCCGCTTCGATGGTGGTTTCCACCACGTCGGAGGGGGTGGAACATGCGATAACCGGCATGGGAGATTCCCCGTGCCGCCCGAACAGGGAAAAGAGCAAGTCGGTTTGCTCAGGTTTGGTGGGCATACCGGTGGAAGGCCCGGCCCGCTGAACGTTGACCACCAGCAGCGGCAATTCCGCAGTCAGGGCCAAACTGATCGCCTCACTCTTCAGGGCGATCCCAGGACCCGAAGAACCCGTCACCGCCAGGCTCCCGCCGAATGACGCTCCGATGGCTGCTCCCACTGCGGCTATCTCATCCTCGGCCTGGAAGGTTCTCACCCCCAGTCGCTTGTGGCGAGCCAGTTCGTGGAGGATGTCCGAGGCGGGGGTGATGGGATAAGAGCCGTAGAAGAGGGGTAACTTGGCGCAGTAGGAGGCGGCGATCAACCCCCAGGCCAGGGCGGTGTTCCCGGTGAGATTGGTATAGGTGCCGACCGGCAGGGTAGCCGGATTGACCTTGAAGATGGTCCGCGACGCCTCGGTGGTCACCCCAAAGTTGTATCCGGCCTTCAGGGCCGCCAGATTGGCCTCCGCCACGTTGGGGATCCGGGCGAACTTGGTGTTGGTCCACGTCTTGATGGGCTCGAGAGGACGCTGGAACAGCCAAGCCAAAAAGCCCAGGGCCACGAAGTTGCGGGAACGAAGCACCGACCGCCCGGATACCTTGTCGGCCACCGCTTCCTTGGTGAGGGTGTTCATGGGAATCTGGATCATGTCGTATTGATTGAGGCTGCCGTCAATGAGCGGATTGTCCTCATAACCGGCCTTGGCCAATCCCCGCTCGTCGAATGCCTCGTTGTTCACAATCAGAGTCCCACCCTGCCGAAGATCCGCGATGTTGGACTTCAGGGCCGCCGGGTTCATGGCCACCATGCAATCGGGGCGATCACCGGAGGTGGAGATGTCCCAGTCAGCTATCTGGATCTGGAACGAGGAGACGCCGGGGAGGGTGCCGGCAGGGGCCCGGATCTCCGCCGGAAAACTGGGCAGCGTGTAGAGGTCGTTGCCAAAGGCCGCCGAGGTGTCGGCAAACCGGTTGCCGGCCAGTTGCATCCCATCCCCAGAGTCCCCGGCGAAGCGAACTGTGACTTGTTGTAGTTCGGTGATATCGCCGTTAGGTGACGGGTCGGCGCCCGTTTCGGCATCAGTGGTTGGCAATGTCACAGTCGAGTAATCAAGCTTTGTAGTGGACTACCAATAATAGCCTTGGCGCCCATCTTACAAGCTGTATATGTGTCATGCTGGTGAGATCTTCAGGTTCCGGTGGCGAGAATCGACCGGACAATTCCCTCTCGCTCCAGCGCGGCCGCCGTTCTGAGCAGGAGGTCTTCTTTCCACCAAGGAGCAACCAGTTGCAAGGAGAAGGGGACGCCGGTTGTCTGACCGGAGTCAGGAACCGGAACACTGATGGCCGGACAGCCCGAGGTATTGACCAAGGCTGAGAACCATGACAGCACCAGCCGATAGAGAAGCCGGCCCTGATTGGTCTCCATTTCCTGGTTTCCGATGACCTTGCGCAATCCCCCGGCGGTGGGGACCACCAGGAGATCGAACCGTTGGAAGGCGGCTGCCATGCGGTTGCGGAGAAGCGCCTGCCACGCCTGGGCGCCAAGCAGGGAGTCGCTCGGCAGGGCGCCCCCGATAGTCAGAGTCTCCCGGATCCGATCCGCCACCTCGGCGCCGTAGGGTTTGCCCGCTTCCCACCATTTCCGGTGCCCGGCCGCCACCTGCGGATAGAGAATCTCATTGATTCGTCCCGGGGCTGAGATCACAGGATCATCAAGATAGTCGACGCCGAACCCCAAAGCCTCCAGTTGGTTCACGATGGCGTGGAAGCGTTGTTCCATGCCGGGCAGGTAAGGGGCGCCTGCCAGCCACTGGCTGGGCAGACCCAATCTGACCTCCGCGGGGGACATCGGGAGTTCCAGTGGATGGGCGCCGACCGATCGAGGCGCCGACCAACTGTCTTCGGGGTGCCAACCGGCCAGGGAGGTATAGGCGAGCGCCAGGTCGGCAGTGTTGGCCGCAAAGGGCCCGACCGTGTCGAGGGAGGGGCCGAGTGGAAAGACGCCGGTGAGGGGAATGCGTCCATGGGTGACCTTGAGCCCCAGGATTCCGCACATGGCGGCAGGCACCCGTATGGATCCCCCGGTATCGGTGCCGATCGAGATGGGAACCAAACCGGCCGCCACCGCGGCGGCAGAACCGCCCGAGGAGCCTCCCGGAGAAGTGGTGGGATCATGGGGATTGCGAACCGGTCCGAACCACTGGTTCTCCGAGGAGAATCCGAATGCGAACTCGTGCAGGCCGGCCCTGCCCACGATCACCGCGCCGGCCTCCTCCAGTCGCCGCACAACCGGAGCGGAGTGTTGGGGCACGATTCGGTAAAAGGCCGATCCGCAGGTGTTGGGGATACCCGCCTGATTGATCAGATCCTTGATTACCACCGGCACCCCGCACAGCGGACCCGGATCCTCCCCGGCGGCTACTCTGGTGTCCAGTTCGGCGGCCCGCCCTGCTGCTTGTTCGTCAATGTATGTGGTGATGTTGAGTTCGGCCTGGCGGTCATGCAAAGCGGCCAGCGCCCTGTCGGTTGCGGTCCGCGCCGAGATGCCTCCCGACCGGACTTGGCGGGCGATTTGCCGGCCGGTCGGTGCTGGGGGCCCCATACCTACCAAGTGACGGGACGGCCCTCGGGGAAGAGACTCAGCCATGGTCTCCCGGGAGGCACCGTGATGGGGGAGCCGTCTTCGAGTGAGAGAGCAAAGGGCTGCGTGGTGCCTTCCCGTTCCCACCTGCCCTCTACTACTTGGCCCTGGGAGAAGAGCAGCGCCCGCCCACCGCCGGTGGTCTCCATCGTGGGAAGGGCATACCCTCCTCCTTCGGGAGGCCGGGCGTAGAACAACCTGGAGAACAGCACGACCAGGGTGTCGGCGGTGATGATCTTCCTCACTTCTTGGGCCGGGGAGGCCTCTTCATCGCTCCCCACCGCGGCGGTGCCTTCCTCACCCCCGGACGGGATCCAGTAATGGGGGCCGTCCTCTAGATGGCGTTCCCATTGGGTACCGTTCCAGCGCCAGCTAATCACGTTGTCGGCAGCCCACTCCATCTGTACTCGGGATACGGCGCCCAGGATGGCGTCTGAAGGCAGGTCACCGAATTCGAAGAGGGGGGGAGGCGCCGTGTCGGGGTAGAGCCTTTGGTCGGCCACGGCTCGAAACTCGGCGGTGTTGACAATGTAATCGTGTGGCGCGCTGCGAGAATCGTCCCGATATCCTCCCACTCCGATTTCCCCGATGACCCCAACGCCATTGCGGGGGAACATTCTCAGGATCCAATTCTGTCCGCCACTGGTGAGCAGGGTGGCGTTGAAGTGCCTGAGCAGATGAGGATCGGTGGGTCGAACGGAGCGGACCGGACCCACCGCCGAAGAGTCCACGGTGTGGAAGAGGGCCATGAATCGAGTGATGCCCGATTCGACCAGGAGTTCGACGACCGCCTCCGCCTCACCGATTCCCGCCTGGGGACGGGCATCCCAGTGATTGTCCACTTTGACGGCCATGGTGCGGCGGTTCAGCAACTCGGGGTCCTCGACTCCCAGACCCGTCAGAGGGCTGGGGGGTAAATCAGGTTCGGGGATCGTAGTGGTGGTGGAACTAGTCGTGGTCGTCGGCTCGACAGTCGTGGTTGTCGGTTCGACAGTCGTGTCGGTGGTGCCTGCGGGATCCGTGGTGGTGGAGGTGGAGGTATCCGTCGTCGGGGTTGCCGCCTCCTCCGAGGTGGTGGTGCCCTCCGGCGCGACCGTGGCCTCGGTATTGTCGGGAACATCCACGGTGGTGCTTTCCGGAGTGCCATCTTGTGCAGTAGTCGGGGCTGCCGTGATCGTTGTGGATTGGTCGTTCCCCCCCGGTGAGTCTCCACCGCAGGCTGCCACCAGGGTGACTAGCAGGACCGGCATTAGAAGTTTTCGCATGAATAGAGATGTTATGGGAAAGGGTGCCTTACGCTTGGCCTTTCACCCCCGGCACCCGGTGCCACCCCCAAGCGACACCAGTAGCACATCGTCATCGGTTCCAGCGAATACTCCCATCATGTAACCGGGTCCGGGGACTTCCACCTCCAAGATGGTCCCCTCGGTGGGGTGGTCGCGGGTGATGGAAGACTCGCCATAGATGGAAGATGATCGGGACAAGGTGGCGCCCAACTGCAATCCCTCCGAGGTTCGCAGAGACGGCCCTTCCGGCGATGACGAGCCGGGACTCAGCGAATACGAAAACGAAAAGAAGTGCTCGAACCCGTCCGCTCCCCAATCGGTAGGTCCGTCGGAAAAGAAGACGTCCAGGCTGCCCCAGGTGACCTGTCGAGCCCGGGTCCCCGGGCATTGGAGTTGGTCGACGGTGGCGGGCAGCCACCCCGAGTCGGCATCCGGGGCGCCCAAAGCTGCGGTGAGGGTGTTCAATGTTCTATTGACGTCGGTGCCGAAGGGTATTGGCCCCAGCCCCTCAGGTTGGAGGCGAAGGTCCGATGCTGAGATGCTTTCCTCCACGAAAGTGGCGGGGGGAGGGGGAAGGGTGGGAATGGTGGCGCCCGCAACGGTGGTCGTGGTGGGACCGGCCGGCCCTTCCTGGGTGTTCCCAGGGGTGTCAGGACTGGTTTCGGTGGCAGGGTCCGTCGCCTCGGTAGTGGAAGAAGCCACCTCGGAGGCGCCCGGTTGGCCGGTCAGCCCGGAACTGCCCAGGGCGTTTCGAATCACCAGCACAACCGCCAACGCGGCCATTATCACCACCACGGTGCCCAACCCGACCAACACCCTTCTCTGCCATCGCTCCATTTGGTTGGATCGTCGGTGGGGTGGGCGCCTAGTCAACGCGGCCCTCCCGGTAGTCGGGGGTCTTGTATTCGGCGCTTGTGGCTCCCGGGGGGAAACACCATGCGGTAAAGGCCCCTGGTTCCGATCGGGCCGAAGCTTCGTGAATCATCTCGCGTGGCCGGCCTTTGGTCGGAGAGCACGAACAGGTCACCGTCGGGGACCTTCCACTCTCCGTCCGGTGTCGACCAACCGTTACCCCATAGGTCGAGACCTGCCCGCCCGTCTATCAACACTTCTCCGGTCTCGATGCTAACCACCTCGCCGCCTAGCCCCACCACCCGTTTGACCAGCCAGAATCCCGATCGGCAAGGGTGGGTGAAGGCAACCACGCTACCTCGGCGCGGCGGCCGGCGCCTGCCGGCAAGCCGACCGATGAAACGGTCTCCGTCGGTGAAAGCGGGGGACATGGATGAGCCCGAGACTACGAACCGTCGCAGTCCTAACCTACTCATACTCCGCTATTCTGGCGAGAACAGGATCTGTTTTTTCCCCAGAGAGGAGATGACCATGGCCTTTTTCCGGCCGGTAACCATCGCTCATGCCCACTGCGATCTGTTTTGTGGAGTCTACGACCCGGCTCAGGCCATGATCGAGGCTCGCTCGGTGCTCAACGCCTGTACCAAGTATGCCGATTCCGACGACTCGGTCTTCCGGGGACGTTGCGTGAGCATCAAGGAGCAGCAGGCCGAGTTGGTCAAGCACCACCTCTCGGTTTTGTGGTCGGACTTCTTCAAGCCCCACCATGTTGAACAATTCCCGCAGTTGCATGACCTCTTCTGGCGGGCTGTCAAAGCGGCCGGCGACGCCAAGAAGTCAATGGATCCGGCTGTCTCCCAGGGGCTGATCGACTTGATTGGTGAGATCTCCGACATCTTCTGGCAGACCGATGAGTCCAGCGCCGCAGGAGTTTACCCCCCTTCCTGAACCGGAAGACCCTTTCTATTCGAGCAGGTCTTTGTCGAGTTTGATGAAGAGGGGCCGGGGGGCCGCCAGGGTGGCCTCGGTTAGTGGAGGCCGCTTCCACCCGCGGTCCGCCAGAACCCCTGGCTGCCCGAGCATGGTGTGGATCTCCTCAGACGAGAAGGGAAGGTAGGGAGAGAAGCTCACCTTCAGCCCATTGATGGCTGATAGGGCAGTGTGAAGCACCGTTTCTGCCCGATCAGGGTTGTTGCGCCTCTCAAGCCAGGGTGCCTGGGCGTTCAGATAGACGTTGACCGCTTGGGCGCCTTCCATCGCTTGACGCAGGGCCGCCCGCAGTTCGACTCTTTCCAGCATCTGGCCGGCGTGTTGCAAACCGTCATCGATCTCCGCCAGGAGGGCTTGGTCCTCGGTGGTGGGGGCATGTTTGGCGGGCATCCTGCCACCGTACCAACCATGGGCCATGGAGACCACCCGATGCACCAGGTTGCCCCAGGTTGCCACCAGTTCGTCGTTCACCCGCCGGATAAGCTCGGATTCGGAAAAGTCGGTGTCGTTCTGTTCGGGCAGTGCCGAACCCAGGGCGTAACGGAGTGCGTCTGCCTGGATACGGTCGGCATACCATCCCACCGAGCGGCCGATTCCCCTGCTGCTGGAGGCCTTCTCCTGCCTGAAGGTCACGTACTGGTTGGCGGGGACATCGGTGGGAAGGTTGAGGCCTCCATATCCCATCAGCATGGCCGGCCAGATGACGGCGTGAAAGGGGATGTTGTCCTTCCCGATGAAGTAATAGGATTCGGCTTCGGGGTCCTCCCACCACCGTTTCCACTCGTCGGGTGTACCGTGGATCTGGGACCACTCCTTGGCGGCGGAGAGATAGCCGATCACGGCGTCGAACCACACGTAGATGCGTTTTCCCTCACCAAGCCGGTCAGCGGGAGGGGGCAGTGGGACTCCCCAGACCAGATCGCGGGTGATCGCTCGTCGGGGAAGGCCTTCGTCGACCATTCCCAACGCCCAGTTCTTGACATGCCGCCGCCATCCCCGCCTGGTGGACAACCACTCCGAAAGCCGGTCCTGGAAGGCGTCAAGCCTGAGAAAGAAGTGCTTCGTCTCTCGAGTGACCGGAGTGGCGTCCGACATCTTGCTGCGAGGTTCGATGAGTTCGACGGCGTCCAACGTGCGACCACAATCGTCGCACTGGTCGCCGCGGGCGTCCTGGTAACCGCAGTTGGGGCAAGTGCCCTCCACGTAGCGGTCGGGGAGAAACCTCCGTACCTGGGGATCGAACAACTGGGTGGAGACGCCTTCGGTGATATAGCTCTTTTCCAGCAAACGGGAGAAGACATCTTGGGTGACCGCGTAGTGGTTGGGGGTACCGGTGGACGTGTACAGATCCCAGGCGATCCCCAGCTTTTCCCAGTCGGTCAGGAATTCGGCATGGTAGCGGTCGACGATCACCTGGGGTTCCACCCCCTCTTGGTCGGCCAGCACGGTGATGGGAGTACCGTGCACATCGCTGCCGGAGACCATCAGCACCCGATTGCCCGCGATGCGGTGATACCGGGCGAAAATGTCGGCAGGAAGGTAGGCGCCGGCCAGATGTCCCAGATGACGGGAACCTGCCGCATAGGGCCACGCCACCGCGACCAGTATGTGACGTGAAGAACTCACCGGTGTTGCCAGTCTAATGCGAGAGGGCTTGCCGGGCGGCTGCTCTTCGACGATCATCCCGCCGGTCAGGGCGGTCGCTGACCACTATTCCAATGGCAACTGCCACCATTCCCACGATCAGTTGCGTGGTGATCGGCTCCGACAGCACCACCACGCCCAAGGTCGCCCCCAAGAGCGGGGAGATATACCCGGTGAGAGCCGCTCGCGCCGCGGTAGCAATCCGGGAGGCCCACATGAAGGCGGCGAACGAAATGGCGGTGGGACCCGCCCCCAGGTAGATGATCAGCCAAAACGCGGTTGCGTCGATTGTGAGATATCCCTGGTAGCCGCCGAAGGGGATGGACACCAGGCCCAGGATCACCATGGAAGTCAAGTACTGGGAAACGATCAGGGGAGCATTACGAAGGCGAACCGCGTATCGGCGGGGGGGGGCCCCGCCCCCACCCGCCGATACTGCCCCGACTGTCATCAGAACAACGCCCACAATCCATTGGGAGGAGGGTTGTCCCACCGGCGCCCAGGCCATGACGCCTATTCCCAGGATTGCGAACATCAGGCCGGGAATCCGGGCGGCCCTGAATTTCTCTCCCGGTACGACCCAATGGGTCAGCAGGATGGTGGCCAGGGGGATTATTCCTACGATCACCGCCCCGATGCTGGCCGGAATTATCTGGAATCCCAATGTGAAGAGGATGGTGGGGATGGTCATGTTGAAAATGCCGATGGCCGCTCCGGCCTTGAAAGTCTCCCGGTCCAATCGCAGGTTTCGCTTGGTCAGTGCCAGGGTGGCCATGATCACCGAGGCCCCGACTACCTGCTTGAGGGGAAAGATCGTGAATGGACTCACCCCCATCAGGAGCACCGCCCGGCTGGAGGCCGGTGCGCTTCCCCAGGCCACCGCTGCGATCACGATGGGAATCCAAGGGTTGTGGGTTATGGCCTGCCAACCCTCCCTCTTCCCCGGTGCGGTCCGACCCTCACCTGTTTGGATCGGCGTCCTGTGGCCGAACATGGCTAAGGCGATTCCTCCAGGTCTAGAGCGGTCGGGCTGGTAACGGGGAGACTTCTGGTGACGTAGTGGTTGGAAATCTCACCGGAGAGGTAAGAAATGGTGTGCAGGTGAGTGCTTTACGCTCCCGCCCTGCTAGCCACTGGGGTGACCCCCTCGGACGATTTTAGCATCAGGGTGACTTCTGTCCGGCTGCTCTTCGCCGGTCGTCCTGCCGGTCGGGCCGGTCACTAACCACAATGCCAATTGCTACTGCCGCCAAGCCCACCATCAATTGCAGTGTTACCGGTTCCGAAAGGAGCACTACCCCTCCTATTGCTCCAAAAACCGGGACCAGGTATCCGGTGAGAGCGGCGCGGGCGGCGGTGGCGATTCGGGAGGCCCACATGAAAGCAGCGAAGGAGACAACTGTGGGTACGGCCCCCAGATAGACGATCAACCACAGGCTGGTGGCGTCGATGGTCAGGTAACCGGCATAGCCATCGAAAGGGATGGAGATGACACACAGCAACACCGTGGACATGATGAACTGGGAGACAATCAACTGTCGGTTGGGGTGTCGGACCGCGTAGCGGCGAGTGTAGGCGCCTCCCAACCCGGCAAAGGCGGCCCCCAAAGTGGTGATGGCCACCCCGTAAACCCAACGGGAGGAGGCTTCGCCGACCGGCGCCCATCCCATGATTCCCACTCCGAGCATCGCAAAGAAGAGGCCCGGCAGCCTGCCGAGCCGGAAGCGTTCCCCTGGCACTACCCAGTGGGTGAAGAGGATGGTTACCAGGGGGATGATCCCCACGATCACCGCCCCGATGCTGGCCGGAATTATCTGGAACCCCAGAGTGAAGAGGATGGTGGGGATCGTCATGTTGTAGATACCGATCACCGCCCCCGCCTTGAAGGATTGAAAATCAAGTCTCGGCAGGCGCCTGGCGAGGGCCAAGGCCCCGATCATTACGATCGCCCCTCCCACCTGTTTGAGGGGGAAGATAGTGAAGGGGTTCACGCCGTTCAACAGGATGGCTCGATTGGCGGCGGGAGCGCTGCCCCACGCAAGCGATGCAATGAGGATCGGTATCCAGGGGTTGTGGGTGACCGCCTGCCATCGACCCTCCGCCTCACGTCCATCGGGGGCGAGCGTTCCTACAATCGGGTCTTTATGGCTGAACACGCAGTGGCACTTTCTTCTGGTGGGAGACGGGAGGGGACGTCATGGCGCGATCTCCCCTCGCTGATGCGGTCGGTGGGACCGACCGACGAGGTGATGGTAGAGCAACGGGTGGCAACGCTCTCCACCCGATCGATAAAGGGAGAGTCCAAGAAGTGGGCCCTGAGAGCCGCTGTCACGATGACCGACCTGACCACCCTGGAAGGAATGGACACTGTTGGAAAAGTAAGACAACTGTCACACAAGGCTATCAGGCCCGATCCGACCGATCCGTCGATCCCCTCGGTGGCTGCGGTGTGCGTCTATCCAAACCTGGTGGGAGTGGTCTCGGAGGTGCTGCGGGGTTCCACAGTTCGGGTGGCGGCGGTCTCCACCTATTTTCCGTCCGGTCAGGCTCCTCTGGACATGAAGGTGTCCGAAACCCGGCGGGTGGTGGCTGATGGCGCCGATGAAGTTGACATGGTAATTGATCGAGGCGCCTTTCTGTCCGGCGATTACCGCAAGGTCGTCGACGAAATTGAGGCGGTTCGAGAGGCGGCAGGTGACGCCTGTTTGAAGGTGATCCTCGAAACCGGAGAGTTGGGGTCCTATGACAATGTCCGGAAGGCCTCGATGCTGGCCATGGCGGCAGGGGCTGATTTCATAAAGACCTCGACCGGCAAGGTGCAACCGGCGGCCACCCTGGCGGTCACACTGGTAATGCTGGAGGCGATCCGGGACTTTCGCGCCATGACCGGACGAGCGGTTGGAATGAAGCCTGCGGGAGGGATCAGCACCGCGAAGCAGGCGATCAAATGGCTGGTGGTCTTGAACGAGACCCTGGGCTCGGACTGGATGACTCCCGACCGGTTCAGATTCGGGGCTTCTTCCTTGCTCAACGACCTGCTTATGCAAATCAAATGGTTGAATACCGGCCGTTACCAGTCGGCGGACTACTTCACAAAGGCTTAGGGAATGAGTGCAGATCAGCCGGTGCTTGCGGACTCGGAAAGCCCTCCGCGATGGGAGTATCAAGAGTCGAGAGAGAACCCAAGCCTCGCTGCGGTCCGGGACAGGTACGGATTGTGGATTGATGGCGGGGAAGTGGAACCCCTGTCCCAAAAGTGGTTCCCTTCCATCGAACCTGCCACCGAAGACCACTTGGCAATGGTGGCGGAGGCCGGTTCTTCCGATGTCGACCGGGCAGTCAGGTCTGCCAGGGACGCCGCCGGGGATTGGGCAACTCGGCCGGCAGGTGACCGGGCCAAGTTCCTGTTTCGGATCGCTCGCCTCATCCAGGAACGCAGCCGGGAACTGGCGGTGCTCGACACCCGGGATGGGGGGAAGCCGATCCGGGAGGCGCGGGACATCGATCTTCCCTTGGTGGCAGCCCACTTCTTCTACCACGCCGGGTGGGCGGACAAGTTGGATTACGCCTTTGCAGGAGTGAACCCACAGCCTCTAGGGGTGGTAGGGCAGGTAATACCCTGGAATTTCCCGCTGCTCATGGCGGCCTGGAAGGTGGCTCCGGCCCTGGCCACCGGCAACACGGTGGTCCTCAAGCCGGCTGAGACAACGCCGCTGTCTGCATTACGATTGGCGGAGATCGCAGCCGATGCCGGTCTGCCACCGGGGGTGCTGAATGTGATACCGGGGGCGGGTCGGACCGGAGCGGACCTGGTCAGCCACCGGGGAGTTGACAAGGTTGCGTTCACCGGTTCCACGGAGGTGGGCAAACAGATCCGAAGACGGCTGGCCGGCACGGGCAAACCTCTGACCTTGGAGTTGGGTGGAAAGGGTGCTCATGTGGTGTTCGAAGACGCCCCCATGGACCAGGCGGTGGAGGGTGTGGTGAACGGAATCTTCTTCAACCAGGGGCAAGTCTGCTGTGCGGGAAGCCGACTCCTGGTCCAGGAATCCGTCGCGGCGGATTTTGTGCAACGCCTCCGTCGCCGGCTCTTGACATTGAGGGTGGGGGATCCGCTGGACAAGAACACCGATGTGGGCGCCATCAACTCCGCGGCACAACTGGAGAAAATCACCGGCCTGGTAGAGGCAGGTCGGAGCGAGGGGGCGCAAATCTACCAACCGCCTTGTCAATTGCCCGACCGCGGATACTGGTTTCCCCCCACGTTGTTCACGGAGGTCTCCCAATCTCACCGCATTGCCCAGGAGGAGATCTTCGGTCCGGTGTTGTCGATTCTCACTTTCCGGACTCCCACCGAAGCAGTGGAGAGGGCCAACAACACGCCCTACGGACTTGCCTCCGGGGTGTGGACGGCCAAGGGATCTCGAATACTGTGGATGGCCGATCAGCTTGCCTCGGGAGTGGTGTGGGCCAACACTTACAACCAGTTCGACCCGGCATCTCCGTTTGGAGGGGTTAAGGAGTCCGGTTTCGGAAGAGAGGGAGGCCGACACGGCTTGGCGGCATACCTGAAGGGAATGGGATAGATGGAGGGACGGCTAGGGGTTCGGAAGACCTACAAACTCTTCATCGACGGACGTTTCCCCCGTTCAGAGTCCGGGCGTACTTTCCGGTATGCCTCCCGTGACGGTGTGGTGACAGTCCAATTGTCCGAGGCTTCCCGCAAGGATCTGCGAATGGCGGTGCGGGCCGCACGCCGCGCCTACCCCGGATGGAGAGCACGTTCCGGTTACAACCGTGGTCAGATCCTCTATCGGATCGCCGAGATGGTCGAAGACCGCGCCGAGACCTTCATTGGCCAACTGGCGCTTCAGGCTACGATCGGCTCCGCTCGAAGAGAGGTGTCGGAAGCCATCGATCTCTTGATCTGGTACGCAGGGTGGTGTGACAAATACCAGCAGGTGATCGGGAACATGAACCCGGTTGCGGGGCCTTATTTCAATATCTCCACCCCCGAGCCGATGGGAGTGGTCGGCGTTGTCGCTCCCGGCCAACCGGCCCTGTTGGGACTGGTGGGGGCTTTGGCGCCGGTCATGGTTAGTGGCAACGCCGCGGTTTTGTTGGCGTCATCCTCGCAGGCGATCGCCGCCGTGACCTTTGCCGAGGCTGTGGCCACGGCCGACGTCCCGCCCGGAGTGGTCAACATCCTGACCGGGTCATCGGCCGAATTGGCTCCCTGGATGGCCGGTCACATGGACATCAACGCCCTGGATCTGTCGGGGGTTCCTCCGGAGTCCTCCCCCACGCTGGAAGAAGCAGCCTCCCACAATCTCAAACGGATCGGCCGCTGGGACGCCTCAGACCGGAATCTCAACCGGATCGCGGCGTTCACGGAAATCAAGACCGTCTGGCATCCCAAAGGCCGGTAAACGGCCTACTAGCCGGCGTTCTGCAACCCAGCAGACCGCGAAGGTTGCAAGAAGAGATGGCATGCCTGGTCCTTTTAATTCAACCCTAGGTACGCTATTGTGTGGGTGGCGGGCGCACGTTGCTTTCGGAGGAAGGAAGTCCTCACATGACGGAAGAGCCTTCTGATGGAAGGATGGCGAATCTCACAGATTGGCATTGAACACCCGCAGAATCAACGCCGTTAGAAAACAAAGGAGGCTAGTTAGTGATGTTTGGTACACGAAAGACCTCACGATTCCGGATTGCTTTTAAGACTGCAGTGGTGCTGGCCTGTCTGGCGCTGGTGCTGTCGGCCTGCGGAGACGACGAGGACAGCGCGGCGCCTGAGGCGGGGACGGAGACGACCGCGCCTGCGACTACGGTGGCCCCCGAGGAGATGGGCGAGGAGGTGCTCGTGATGGAGCATCTTGGTGACGGTTCTCTGGGTACGGTGGAGGTTGAGCCGGGTGAGGCCGTCCAGATTCGCTCGTTGAATGCTATTACGGGTGATGTGGCCTTCTTTGGTCTGCCTATCGAGCGTTCTGTGGTTCTG
>MKWU01001173.1_pt1 | contig 46984 bp, 47 predicted proteins | sample 809101 | NCBI WGS metagenome assembly MKWU01 (sample SAMN05860141, study PRJNA318959) | sponge metagenome | host: Aplysina aerophoba | place: Slovenia: Piran, Adriatic Sea, Gulf of Piran | collected 2013-05-07 | reverse complement strand
GCGCCGCGATCCGCCGACTCATAGGAGCCCTCCTGGCCGAGCAGCACGATGAGTGGCAGGTCGCCCGACGCTACCTCGCCGGGCCCGCCACGCTCATGCTCCCTGAGGATGGCAATGAGGAGGCCATGCCGCTGCCTGAAGGCGTAGCAGCATAACAAGACAGTGAGGGGGTGACGCTCTTACACCACTTGACGGGACACTACCCGGGTTTACCCTTTCACCATGAGCGGGTGTACCCCTTCACCATGAACGGGAGGGGGCGAGGGCGCACGTGGGGGACAGGGCGGTTCGCGAACCGCCCCTACGACTGGATTCCCGCCGGTGGCGCGCTGAAGCGCGGGCTGCGCTCGGCATGACCATCTTCCGGTCTTCCCGGAAGGAGTAGACTGCGGGAGCGTCCGGGGCGGCCTTGGCGTCCGAGCGAGGCGCTGCCGCCACCGGGAACCCGCTCCCGGAGTGAAAGCTGTGGCCGTTTCGTCTCGTCCGCTCGGGTGGGTGACCCGGGATGCCTGGCTGATGGTGAGCGCCCGGTTCCTGAGGACGTTCGCCCAGTCGCTCATCGCCGTCTTCTTCGGGATATACCTCATCGAGCTGGGCTACAGCCTCGTGCAGATGGGGCTGCTGGTCACCATCGGCTCGGTCGGCAGCGCCATCTTCGCCACGCTGATCGTCTTCATCGGCGACACGCTGGGCAGGCGCCGGTTGCTCATCGGGTTCACGGCGGTGATGGCGCTCGCCGGGCTCGGCTACGCGTTCACGGAGCGGTACACGCTGCTGGCGTTCGTCTCGTTCTTCGTGGGAAGCCTGGCCATATCGGGGAGCGGGCCGAGAGGGCCGGTGCAGCCGCTGGAGCAGGCGGCGCTTCCCGACACGACCACGGCGGAGCACCGGACGGACCTGTTCGCGCTCGCGGGCATCGGCGAGCGGGCCGCGCGGCTGGCGGGCACGATCGGCGCAGTCGCGCCCGCCGTGCTCGTCCCGCTCCTCGGCGTGAGCGAGATCACGGCCTTCAAGCTCATGTTCGTCGTCTACGCCGTGCTCATGCTGGTATCCGGGGCCATGTACGGCCTGCTGTCGCCGTCGGTCGACTCGGGCGTGAGCGGCGGCGGGTGGCAGAACCCCCTGCGGCTCGAGTCGCGGAGGACCATCTTCACGCTCGCCGCCATCGTCTCGGTGGACGGGTTCGCGACGCGGTTCGTCTTCTTCAGCCTCGTGGGGGCGTGGTTCTACCGTGAGTACGGCTTCAATCTCACCGAGGTCGCCTACGTGCTCGCCGGGTCGACGGCGCTGAACATGGTCTCGCTCTGGGCCGCCGCGCGCCTGGCGAACAGGATCGGCCTGCTGAATACGGTCATCTACACCCATATCCCGGCGGTGGCGGCCACCATTGCCATCCCCTTCGCTCCCACGGCCTGGCTGGCGGTGGCCCTCTGGTACGTGCGGGCGTTCTTCGGGCAGATGGACGTCCCCGCCCGGCAGTCCTACATGATGGCGATTGTGAACCGGGACGAGCGCGTGGCCATGGCCAGCATCACCAACGTGAGCCAGGCCGCCATCGGAGCGGCAACGCCGTCGCTTGCGACCGTCCTGTGGCAGGCGCTCTCCGCGAGCGCTCCGCTTGTCGCCTCCGGGGGGGCCCAGACGGGCCAACCCAGCCCGCCCGTCCGGGGGCCGGCCCTCTCGGCGAGCGCTCCGTTCGTCGCCTCGGGGGCGCTCAAGACGGTCTACCTCGTCGGCCTGTACATGGCGTTCAAGGACGTCCACCCGCCGGAGGAGCAGGAGCGCGCCGAGCGGAGGCGGCTGGAACGCGAAGCGCGGCGCAAGCGGTAGGGGCCCTCACCCCCGACCCCTCTCCCCCTGGGAGAGGGGAGTCGACCACCCGGCGAGGCCTGCCACGCCCTCAGCTTGCAGCCGCTAACCGCCCACGCCCTGCCTGGAGCAGCGCGTTGCTACTGATCCCGAAGTTTGTGCCGGCTGCGGGCCGTATTTCGGAGTAAATTCCCATTGCAGCGAGCGTTAAACGTTACTATCCTGTAAGTATCGGGTTGGATTGGTCCATTCGATGGGAGCCATCCGCACATGGAGCAGGGCAGTGGTCGGATAGAGGTCAGTAACCTCTGGAAGGTGTTCGGCGAAAACCCGGAGGCCGCCCTGCAGCCGGAGTGCGAGCCCATGACCCGCGAGGAGATACGGCGGGCGCTGGGCGTCGTCGTCGGACTCAGGGACGTTTCGTTCACCGTGGACACGGGAGAGGTCTTCGTGGTCATGGGCCTGTCCGGTAGCGGCAAGTCCACCCTGGTGCGCTGCCTCCTCAGGCTCACTGAGCCCACCGCGGGGCAGGTCTGTTTCGACGGCGAGGACATCCAGGGCTACTCCGCCAATCAGTTGGTGGAGTTCCGGCGCAGCAAGACCGCCATGGTCTTCCAGCATTACGGCCTCCTCCCGCACCGCAACGTCATCGACAACGTGGTGTACGGGCTGGAAGTGCGGGGTATGGACAGGGAACAGAGGTACGAGGCCGCGCTCGAGGCCATCAAGGTTGTGGGGCTGGAGGGCTGGGAACACAACCACCCCAATCAGATGAGCGGCGGGATGCAGCAGCGCGTCGGCCTCGCCAGGGCGCTTGCGACGAACCCCACCGTGCTGCTCATGGACGAGCCCTTCAGCGGCCTCGACCCGCTCATACGGCGGGAGATGCAGGACGAGCTCCTCACTCTCCAGACGGAGCTGCAGAAGACCATCGTGTTCATCACGCACGACCTGAACGAGGCCCTCAAGATGGGCGACCGCATCGCGATCATGCGGGACGGCGAGATCATCCAGATGGGTTCGCCCGAGGAGGTCGTCACGCTGCCCACCGACGCCTACGTCACCGACTTCGTGCGGGACGTATCGCGGGCGAAGGTCATCCAGGCGAAGGCCATCATGCAGGAGCCCGGCGTGGTCATGTACGAACGGCAGGGGCCCCGCGCCGCGCTGTACGCGATGAACCAGCACGGCCTCGACTCGGTGTTCCTCATCGCACGTGACTTCACCCTCAAGGGGATGCTGACCGCGGAAGAGGCGAGGGACCTGCTCCTCCAGCGTAAGGAGTCCCTGGAAGAGGCCCACCTCGTCCCCGCAGTCACCACGGACCCGGATGCGTTCATTGAGGAGGTCGTTCCGATGGCAGCCGAGACCGAATACCCCATCGCGGTGGTTGGCGAACACGGGAGCCTGCTCGGGGAGATCGACCGAGGGACGCTCCTCACGGGGCTGTCGGGGAAGAGGTAGGCGGGACCGCTGCGGGAACGACGGCGGACACCTCTTTGTGTCACCACCCCCTGACGCGGTGCGCGCTGCGCCCGCTGGGGTACACTCGCGTCAGCGATGAACCGGAAAGGCCCGCCCTTGATGGAGGAGGAGGCTTGCCATGGGGATCCTCGAACGTACGTACGCTCCTGAGGCCGGCGCTGCGGTCGATGAGGTGCTCATCTCGTCGGACTCACACGTCATCGAGCCCGCGGGCCTGTGGAAGGAGAACCTGCCAAGGGAGTTCCGCGACCGCGCTCCCGACCTCGGAGGCGCCCGCAGGAACGACGCTCCCGGCGGGATGAAGGGGTCGGAGCGGGTCAACGAGATGGCCCGCGACGGCGTCAGCGCCGAGGTGCTGTATCCGACGCACGGCCTGAAGACGCTTGTCCTCGGCGACCGCGACCTGGAGGAGGCGTGCGCCAGGGTCTACAACGACTGGCTGGCGGACTACTGCTCGGCGGCGCCGGACAGGCTCATCGGCCTCGCCCTACTCTCGACGTACCGGATCGAGGCGGCGGTCGAGGAGATGGAGCGCAGCCGCAAGGCGGGGATGGCGGGCGTCATCGTCTGGCAGGTGCCCGACCCCGCGCTGCCCTTCACCTCGCGCCACTACGACCCGCTGTGGGCGCGCGCCGAGGAGCTCGACATGCCGGTCTCGCTGCACATCCTCAGCGGCCACGGCTACAACCTGCGGCAGTCGTTCGGGCAGGGGGAGGGAGGCATCGAGCAGGAGCGGACGAGCGTCAACCTGAAGCTCGTCTACGCGATGGACGCCCTGTACGACTTCATCTTCTCCGGCGTGCTGGAGCGCTTCCCCCGGCTCAAGCTGGTGCTCGTGGAGAACGAGATCGGCTGGTTGCCCTTCGTCCTTGAGCAGTGGGACTACTACTTCCGGCGCCACGGTACGAACAGGGCGGCACTCGACCTCACGATGCTCCCCAGCGAATACTTCAACCGGCAGGTGTACGCGACCTTCTTCAACGACGCGGTGGGCGGCAGGCTCCTCTCCTGGTGGGGCGCCGACAACTGCATGTGGTCCAGCGACTACCCGCACGGCAACTCGACGTGGCCGGACTCGCGGCAGATCGTTGCTCGGGACATGGGCAGCCTGCCCGCGGACGTGCGCGCCCGGTTGCTGCGCGACAACGTCTCGAAGCTGTATGGGATCGAGGTCGGGGTCTGATTCCCTCTCCCCCCGCTCATCCTGAGCCTGTCGAAGGGGGCGTGTGACATCCGCCTCTTATGCAGACCTCCGACCTCGCGCTATGCTGGTCGCTGGGCGGCGGTCACGTCCGCCCCGCCGTGTCCAGCCGGGCGATAGTCCACGAGCCGTGGGTAGGAAAAGCGACAGAATGCAACACTTTTCAGAAAAGCACCTCGCCGCCTCACTCCTGAAGCACTCTGCTTCAGGAGTGAACGGGCTGTCGCATTCTGCTGCCTTCTGTACTGGTTCGCGTTGCACTTCGTCCGCATAGGTGTTGCACTCTGTCCGCATCGGCGTTGCATTTCGCTATGGGTGAGCATACGCCCGCAGTACCCTCACCCCAGGCGGGCTCGAATTGTCATTCCGAGCGGAGCCGAGGAATCTTTCAGGGAGGCGCTCGTCTACAACCTCCCTTCCCACCCCACCTGGGCTGCGAGATTCCCGCCGGGTGCGGGAATGACGGGGTAGGGGCAGGAACGCCGGGGTCTCAGATGGCGCCGGGGCCGACGCGGATGCAGGCGGTCCAGTGGCCGGGGCTCGTCTCCTTGAGCGGCGGGACGACGGCGCGGCAGTCGTCGATGGCCATGGGGCACCGAGTGTGGAAGACGCAGCCCTGCGGCGGGTTCTGCGGGCTGGGGATGTCGCCCTGCAGCACGATGCGCTCGCGGGCCTCCTCCACGGTGGGGTCGGGCACCGGCACGGCGGAGAGCAGCGCTTTGGTGTAGGGGTGCTGTGGGTCCTCGTAGAGGTCGTCGCAGGGCGCGAGCTCCATCAACTTGCCCAGGTACATGACCGCAACGCGGTCCGAGATGTGCCGCACGACGGAGAGGTCGTGCGCGATGAGGAGGTACGTGAGCCCGAGCTGCTCCTGCAACTCCTGCAGGAGGTTGATGATCTGCGCCTGGATCGAGACATCGAGCGCCGAGACAGGCTCGTCCGCGACGATGAACTCCGGCTCCGCAGCGATGGCCCGTGCGATGCCGATGCGCTGGCGCTGGCCGCCGGAGAACTCGTGCGGGAAGCGGTCGGCCATGTACGGGTTCAGCCCGACGACTTCCAGCAATTCCTGGATGCGCTCCCGCATCTGGGCCTTGCCCTGCACCAGCCCGTGGACGCTCACCGGTTCGCCGATGATGCCGGCCGCGGTCATGCGGGGGCTGAGCGACGAGTACGGGTCCTGGAAGATGGCGTTGATGCGCCTGCGCATGGTGCGCAGTTCCCTGCCGCCCAGCGTGCTCATCTCCACGCCGTCGAACTTGACCTCGCCTTCGGTCTGCTGGTGCAGTTGCAGGATGCAGCGCCCCAGCGTGCTCTTGCCGCTGCCGCTCTCGCCGACGAGGCCGAGCGTCTCGCCGCGCTGTATCGTGAGCGATACGTCGTCCACGGCCTTGACCTCGCCGATGCGCTTCTTGAATACGATGCCGGAGGTGACCGGGAAGTACTTCTTCACCCGGCTCACTTCGACGAGAGGGGAATCCGCGGATGACGTGGTCATGCGGCGCTCCCTGTTTCGACGGCCCAGCAGGCGACGTGGTGCTCGGCAGCCGCGCTCCTGACGTGGCGCACCTCCGGCACGTCCTCTTCGCAGCGTGCGATGGCGTAGGCGCAGCGCTCGCGGAAGGCGCAGCCCGGCGGGAGGTTGCTCAGGTCGGGCGGCATCCCCTCGATGGGGATGAGCCGCTCGCCCTTCGGCTTGTCGAGCCGGGGCACGGACGCCAGCAGGCCTTTCGTGTAGGGGTGCTGCGGCTCGTCGAACACCTGGTGGAGCGTGCCGCGCTCCACGATGCGGCCCGCGTACATGACGTTGATGCGGTCGACGTAACGCGCGACGACGCCGAGGTTGTGCGTGATGATGATGACGGCGATGCCCAGCTCCCGCTGCACCTGCTGGATGAGCTCGAGGATCTGGGCCTGGATCGTGACGTCCAGCGCGGTCGTGGGCTCGTCGGCGATGAGCAGTTTCGGGCTGCAGGAGAGCGCCATCGCGATCATGACGCGCTGGCGCATGCCGCCGGAGAACTCGTGGGGGTAGGCGCGGAGCCGGTTCGCGGCGTCTGGTATGCCGACGAGCTCCAGCAGCTCCGACGCCCGGGCGTGGGCTGCTTCGTTGTCGTGGCCGAGGTGCCGCTGCACGGCCTCGGTGAGCTGGCGGCCTATCGTGAGCACGGGGTTCAGGGAGGTCATCGGCTCCTGGAATACCATGCCGATGCGGTTGCCCCTGATGTCGCGCATGGCCTTGTCGTCCTGCGCGAGGAGGTCTTCGCCCATGAAGCGTATCGACCCGCCCAGGATGCGTCCGGGCGGGCTGGGGATGAGCCGCATGATGGAGAGCGCGGTGATGCTCTTGCCGCAGCCGCTCTCGCCGACGATGGCGAGCGATTCGCCTTCCATGAGGTCGAAGGTGATCCCGTCCACAGCCTTCACCACGCCGGCAGACGTGAAGAAGTGCGTGCGCAGGCCGTTCACTTCGAGGAGAGCCGTCAAGTAAGTCCCCACTCCACGACGCATCAGCGCCGTCCGATACGGCGTGAACCTAGCCTAACGAGGGGCGGGTGTAAAGTGCGCTACGCCTTGCGGGGCACCTTGTAGCGGCGTCCGCGTTCGCGCACGGTGCGCTGCGCGCCGAACTCCATCACCGGCACGCCGTAGCCGCAACTCGTGGCGGTGCTCTCGACGTCGACCACGATGGCCTGCCGCTGTGGCAGCGCGATCTCCTCCGCGGGCGCGGCGAGCAGTTGCTCGGCGAGGGGGGACTCGGCGACAGGAGTCACCGTCGCGTGGCCGTACAGCCGCACGACGGCGGCATCCTCGCTATCGAACGAGCAGACCATGACGGTGATAGGGCCGCCAGCCGTCGAGTGCCGCGCCGTCTCGTTGCCGCTGCCCGTGTAGTCGAGGTAGGCGACTCGGCGTTCGTCCAGCACGTGGAGCGGCACGCCGCCCTTCGGCGAGACGTTCACCGCGCCGACGTGCATCCCCGGCGCGAGGCCGGGGTCGGCGGTGGCGACGAAGAAGACCTGCGCCTGCCGGATGAGGTCGGCCTGCTTGTCCGTGATGCGGTCGAAGTAGTCGGCCATGGCGCCTCCTAAACTGCCCGCGCCACCCAGACGAGGTCTTCACTGTCCTCGGTGACGGGGCCGCTGTCGAAGTCGCCGTAGACGCCTTCTAGATCGAATCCGCATAGCTCCAGCAGGTGCTCCATCTCGTACCGGAAGATGTAGCGCTGTTCGTAGTCGCGCATGAGTCGCCGCTCGACGACGCCCTCGTCGCTCACTTCCTCGATGATGAGGCGGACGTCGTTCACCTGCGTCACGGGGTCCCAGCCGTTCTGCCCCCAGACGACGAGCGTTCCGCCTCCGGCGCGCTCGACGTCCTTCTGGTGGTAGGCGAGGCGGGAGGTCTCGTCGTTCACCAGCGAACTCGCGTCCGGGTTGAACGTGTCCATCGCGAAGACGCCGCCGGGTGCGAGCCGCTCCCGAACGCGGGCGAGCGACTGCCGCTGCTCCTCTGTCGTGAGCATGCTCTGGAAGGAGCGGAACGGCATGATGACGAGCGGGAAGCGCTCGGCGAGTTGCAGTGTCGCCATGTCGCCGGACTGGAAAACGCAGCGCTCGGAGAGCCCGCGCTTCGTTGCCTTCTCATGGGCGATCGCGATCATCCTTGGTGAGATGTCGATGCCGGTGACGGCGATGCCCTCACGGGCGATGGGCAGGCTGATGCGTCCCGTGCCGCAGCCGAGCTCCAGCACGGGACCGCCGGACTCGCGCGCCAACTCGACGTAGAAGTCGATGTCGTGCGTCAGGTCGGCGTAGACCGCGTCGTAGATGTCGGCCCAGTCGTCGTAGGGAAAGTCGAATGGCATGGGGCCTCAGGCGGGCACGGGGAGATTCACGTCGACGAAGAAGACCTCCGCCGCAGGAGGGGGCACAGACGCGCCGGAAGCGCGGAGAGAGCCGATATAGGCGGGAAGCGTCTCGCGGAAGAGCGCTTCCGCCCGCTCTGGCGTGTCGGCGGCAGCGACGATAGGCCAGAGTTCCTCCACAAATGCCTTCCATCCTCCGTCCTCGCGGTAGACGACAGCGTTATAGCCCTCTACCACGATTGCGCGCGCGGTTGGCTCGGGCAGCGTCTCCCCGTGTTCCGACATTCCCTCGAAGTGGAATTCGAGTGCTTCGCGGATGTTCACCTTCATCTCTTCCGGCGTGCTGCCGGTGGAGATGCAGCCGGGAACGTCCGGCACTCCCGCGCAGTAGTTGTTGGGAGTTCTGCTGATGACGACCAAGTACCGCATGCCTGCCGCCTCTACTTCAGTCCCGCTTGCTTCCTGATCCCGTCCCAGAGCCATTGTCGCACGTCTTCGCCCAAGCGCCCCGGTATGGTAACCGTTCCGGGTTTCGTGGGGTGATGAAACTGCCGGTGGCTCCCGCGTGTGCGCACCAGGAACCAGCCATCCCACTCCACCATTCGAATCGCTTCTCTTACCTTATGCACCATGAGATGTCGCCCGCAAGCATCATTGGCTGTGCGGGGCGCAGTAGGCAAGAGGCTGGTGACACTGAGGAGGAGTCCGCCTGTCAGCCCCCGCCCATGCGCTGGAGCGCGCGCCTAACGCGCTCGTCGGTGGGGGCGTCGGCGGTGCCATCCTCGGTGGCGAGCGCCTGCCGCGCTTCGAGCGCGGAGTAGCCGAGCGCCATGAGCCATTGCAGCGCGGGGTCGCCTGTGCCACCCGCGGTCGTAGCGACGCCTCCGCCGGTCACGAGCGGCGCGCCTATCTCTTCCTCCAGCTTGCCCTTGAGGTCGAGGATGATGCGCTCGGCGGTGCGCTTGCCGACGCCCGGCGCGCGGCTGATGGCCGCCGCGTCGCCCGCGACGATGGCGGTGGCGAGGTCTTCCGGCGCGAGCACGCTCAGCACGGCGAGGGCAGCCTTCGGACCGACCTGGCTCACGCCGATCAGCATCTCGAACAGGCGCCGTCCGTGCTCGGTGGCGAACCCGTACAGTTGGAGGTCGTCCTCGCGGACGATGAGGTGGGTGTGCAGCCGCACGGGACTGTCCGCGCCGGGCAGTCCGCCGAGGTCGTGCGCAGGGACGAAGACGCGCAGCAGGATGCCGCCGCCGACGCGTACGACGACCGAGTCGGCGTACTTCGCCTCGATCGTGCCCTCGACGCCCGCGATGATGCTCATCGTGCACTCAGCCGCGCGGCGGTGCGGAGTGTCTGTACATGGCAGAGTGCGATGGCGATGGCGTCCGAGGCGTCCTCCGCCATCGGCTCGTCGCCGAGCCCGAGGAGGATGCGGACGGAGCGCTGCACCTGCGCCTTGTCGCCCGCGCCGTAGTTGGCGACGGCGCTCTTCACCGTTGCGGGGGAGTACCGGTGGATGGGGATGCCCGCGCGCGCCGCGACAAGCAGCGCGACGGCCTGCGCCTGCCCCACGGCGATGGCGGACTTCGCGCCGCGCGCCGGCGCCACGAACGGCTCCTCTATCGCGAGCTGGTCCGGCGTCCAGCGGTCCGCGAGCGCCTGCAGTTCGCCGTGCAGCAGGTGGAGCCGCTCCGCGATCTCCTTTGAGCGTCCGCCGTCGAACGTCCCCCACGCGAGGCAGCGTGGCGTCTCGCCGTCGTCGTCGAGGTCGAGGATGCTGTAGCCCATCGTCTGGGTGCCGGGGTCGACGCCGAGGATACGCATGGCGCTTCGTCCGTTCTCCTCTACCGCAGGGCGTAGCGGTCGTTCTCTTCGGCCACGACCGCCTGCTCCTCTGCGAGTTTGGTGAGCGTGGTCAGGAGCTGCCGCTCGGCGAGGCGCTCGCGGGACTTCGGGAGGCGGGTGTAGATGCGCACGCGGAGCTCGGCGGGCGAGAGCGGGCCGTCGCGCAGCGCGTTCAGGATGGCCTGCTCGCGCTCGTGCCGGTGCTTGATGAGGGCGTTGAGCCGTGCCTTGGGCCGCTTCACCGGGCCGCCGTGCCCGGTGTACATGATGCGGGCGTCCACGTCCTTCAGCATCTCCAGCGTCCGCATGTAATCGGCGAGGTTGCCGTCGTGCGGCCCGATGCTGGTCGTGGAGACGGCGAGGACGGTGTCGCTGGTGAAGAGCGCCTTGCGCTCCGGCGCGAAGAGGGCGAGCGAGCCGGAGGTGTGGCCGGGCGCCCAGACGGCTTCGAGCGAGAGGCCGCCCAGCTCGCGGCGGTCGCCGTGCTGCAGGTCGTCGGCGACGTGCAACTCGCCGTGGAGGCGGTCGTTCTCGATGGCTTCGCGGTCGTTGGGGTGGCATGCGAGCGGCGCACCGGTCTCGCGGTGCATGTGCAGCGCGCCGCCGCCGTGGTCGGGGTGGCGGTGGGTGATGACGATCTCGGAGACGGGCGGCGCGTTGACCTCGCGGATGTAGGCGGCGCGGGCGTGGTGGTCGTCCTCGTTCTCCCAGCCGGTGTCGATGAGGACAGCGGTATCCGAGCCGAATACGAGGTAGGCGTTTGGCGGCGGGAACCCCGGCAGCGGCTCCCGTCCGAAGGTGAGTTGGTGTATCCCCGGTTCCAGTTCCATGTCGTGGCGCCATTCTAGCGTACTGGCTCTTAGTCCCCGCGTCCCGTTACCCCGTCGACTGGCTTAGACTATGGGCAATCCCTCCACCTGAGTAAGGAGCGTTCTCAGTGAGCGACGTTGCGTTTCAAGACATGCTGGCCGGCAACCACTGCTGGGGGTGCGGGCCGGACGCGAAGGACGGCCTGAAGCTGCGCAGCTACTGGGACGGCGACGAGACGGTGTGCACGTGGATGCCCCGTCCCGAGTTCGCCGCGGGGCCTCGGCACATCCTCTACGGCGGCATGATCGGCAGCGTCATCGACTGCCACAGCATCTGGACGGCCATCGCGGAGGCGTACAAGCTCGAGGAGCGCGAGGTCGGCTCGGGGCCCGTCATCTGGTACGCGACAGCGTCGCTGCATGTGACCTACCGGAAGCCGACGCCGATAGACCAGCCGTTGACGATGCGCGCGCAAGTGACGGAGTTGGTGCGGCGCAAGGCGCTGGTGAGCTGCTCGCTCACCTCCGGCGGCGTCGAGACGGCGACGGGTGAGATGGTCGCGGTGCGGGTACCGCCGGAGTGGTTCGAGGACTAGCAGGAAGGAGGGCATGGCGATGACGGTGAGCGTTTCAGGACTGGTGGGGCATCCGTTGGAGTTGGGCCACGCGGACCTCGCGGCGCTGCCCGGACAGGTGGACGACGTCTCGACGCTTTCGCCGGGACGCGAGGGGTCGGCGGTGCGCATCGCGTCGGTGCTGGAAGCGGCGTCGGCGCAGGCGGGCGCGGAGTTCCTCACGCTGGAGGCGGACGGCGGATTTGCGGCGAGCATCCCGCTGGCGGCTGTCGCCGACCAGGCGCTGCTGCTGTACGCGCTGGACGGCGAGCCGCTGCCGCACGAGAAGGGCGGCCCGGTGCGCTTCCTCATACCGGACCCCGCCGCGTGCGGCACCGCGGAGATAGACACGTGCGCGAACGTGAAGTGGCTGAACTCGATCAGCCTGAGCACCGAGCGCGGACGCGACGTTCGCCCGGCAACGCTGCGGGCACACGAGGCCCTGCATGAGGCGGAGCGCAAAGAAGGAGGCGCGTGATGGCTCGTTTGGAGGAGGTAACACGGGAGTCGGTGGCCGAGGAGTTGCGCGGCGCTTTCGACGCGCTCGTTGCCGACAGCGGCGGGAACGTTCCGCTCGGGCCGGGAGCCGTCGCGGCGCTGAGTCCGGAGATGGCGCTGCGGCGACGCCCGCTGAGCAACTACGTGCGCTGGGAACTGACGCTTCCCCAGCATGTGCAGGAGCTCGCCATCCTCGCGACGGCGCGGCAGATGGACTGCCCCTACGTGTGGAACGCGCACGCCCCCATGGCCCGGAAAGCCGGTGTGAGTGCGGAGCTTGTGGACGCGATGCGCGAGCGCGCACCGCTCCCCGCGATGGCGGACGACGAGTCGGCGGTCGTGACGTTCGTGACGGAGGTGCTGAGCGGGCACCGCGTATCGCAGGGGGCGTATGATGCGGCCATCGCGCAGTTCGGGATGCGGCAGACGGTAGACCTCATCGCGCTGGCGGGACAGTACGTCACCAATGCGTGTTTCCTGAACGCGTTTGAGGTACCTTTGCCGGAGACCACGGAGCCGGTGTTGCCGGTCTGATCCTGAGGAGGCAGACGATGGGCATCATAGACGCGGACGCGCACGTAATTGAGATAGACCAGACGTGGGACTACATGGACCCGTCGGAGCGTCACTACAGGCCGGGTACGGCCTACCAGACGCTCGAGAACGGCGAGGTGATGAAGTACTGGATCGTCGGCGGGCGCGCCATCAGGACGGCGTGGCCGGGCGGCGGCCCGCGCGGCGAGTTCGGCCTCTTCGTCGGCAACGTCGTGCTGCCGACCGACTCCAAGTTCATGCTGGACGTGCAGGCACGCATCGCCCACATGGACGAGCTCGGCACCGATCTGCAGGTGCTCTACCCCTCCATGTGGACGGGACCCATCACCACCAATCCCGCCGAAGAGGTTGCCCTCTGCCGGAGCTACAACCGGTGGATGGCCGACATCTACGCGGAGGGCAAGGGCCGCTTCCGCTGGGCGGCGGCGATGCCCGTGCTGGACCTGGAGGAGGCGGAGCGTCAGCTGCGGTTCGCGAAGGACAACGGCGCGGTCGCCATCAACCTGCGCGGCATTGAGGTTGGCAACCGGCTCATCAACGACCCGTACTTCTACCCGGTCTACGAGTGGGCGGCGGAGCTGGACATGCCCATATGCCCGCACTCCGGCACCGGGAGTTTCGAACTGGACGCCATCTTCGGCAGCCGGGAGACGCAGTTCGAGCGCAACAAGTTCAGCGGTCTCTCCGCCTTCCACACGCTGTTGATGTCCGGCCTGCCGGAGCGGTTCCCCAACACGAAGTGGGGCATCATCGAGTTCAGCGCCGACTGGATCCCCTACCTGCTGAACGACCTCGCCCGCCGCATGGAACGCCGTGGGGACGGCCTGAGCAGCGACCCGCTCACCGAGAACAACATCTGGGTGACGGTGCAGTTGAACGACGACCTGGAGCAGATCCACAACTACGTTGGCGGCAACCGGCTCGTCATCGGCACCGACTACGGCCATGCCGACTCCGCGACCGAAATATACGCGCTCAAAACGTTCGAGAACGACGAGCGAATGCCCGCCGAGAGTCGCGAGCGCATCCTCTGGGACAACCCCAGAGAGCTGTACGGGATCCAGAACTAGCCCGGCGGCTTCTCAGCCAGACACCTGTGAGGGGCGCCCACCGGGCGCCCCCTTCACGTTGTCGCGTTGCATGGCTCCTGGCGCTGAGCCCTGTCAGGTCCCCAGCGCCAGATTCGGCAGGAAGAGGACGATCTGCGGGAAGGCGACGAGGATGCCCAGCGATATGAGGTCGAGCACGACGAACGGTATCGCGGCCTTGTAGATCTCGGTGATGCTGGCGGTCGGGATGACGCCCTTCAGCGCGAACAGCACGAGGCCGAAGGGCGGCGTCTCAGCGCCGATGGATATCGCCACCAGGAACAGCATCCAGAACCAGATGGGATCGAACCCCAGCGGGCCGATGATCGGCGAGAAGATGGGAATCGCCACCATCATCATCGATATCTGGTCGAGGAAGAGGCCCAGAAGGATCAGCGCGCCCAGCATGGCGAGCAGCAACAGCGTCGGCGACAGGTCCAGGTCCACCAGCACGTTCAGGAAGCCCTGCGTGGCCCCGCTCAGCGCCAGTGTCTGGCTCAGGGCGATGGACCCGCTGATGATCATGAGGATCATTCCGGCGATGCGCATCGCATCGCGGAGTGCGTCGCTGAGCACGTGCATCGAGAGGCGCCGGTAGATGAGCGCCACGACCACCGCTCCGATGGCCCCGGTGGCGGCTGCCTCGCTCGGCGTCGTGATGCCCAGGAGGATGAACCCCATGACCATGAAGAAGACGATGGAGAACGGAGCGAGTTTGGCCGTCGCATAGAGTTTGATCTTCAGAGGCGCGGGGGGAGCGTCGTAGATGGGCGCGAGGCTTGGGTTCAGGCGCACACGGACGAACACGAAGATGACGTACGTGGTGGCCATCATCAGGCCGGGGAAGAACCCGGCCACGAGCAGCTTGCCCACGGGTATCTGCGCCAGCGTTGCCGTGAGCACCGCGAGGCCGCTTGGCGGAATGATGGCGGCGAGCAGGCCGGAGTTGAATATCGTCCCCAGGGCGAGGCGCGGCGAGTAGCCCCGCTTCTCCATCTCCGGGTAGAGCGTCGAGCCAAGCAGCGCTGTGTCCGCGATGCCCGCCCCGCTCAGGGTGGCGAGGATGGTGCCGGAGCCCATCGTCACGTAGAGAAGGCGCGCTCTGACCTTGCCGATCCACTTGTCGACGGCGTCGATGATCAGCCCGAACGCGCCGGAGCGGTAGAGCACGGCCCCCATGAGGAAGAACATAGGCGCCGCGATGAACCGGAAGTTGGCGACGGAGTCCACGATGCTGCCCGTGAGGAGCAGCAGGCCCTGCGTGCCGCCCGTCACCCAGATCAGGCCGACGATGTTCAGCCCGGCGAACGCAAACGCGACCGGTATGCCGGACATGAGCAGCAGGACCAGCAGCGTGAAGCCGATGATAAGGACTGCCCACCACTCCATGGCCTAGCCTTCCGCCTTACGTGGGTTGCAGTCTCGTGCGGACGTCGTGCGGATGGGCGGGGTCATATCTCGGCGAACTCCGATGGGGTAAACGCCTCACCCTCTACACGGTCCCGATCGCGATACGAGGCGTATGCATCGCGCAGGAACTGGATGCAGAGCGTTGCGAACCCGAACGGCAGCACCCACCAGATCCAGACCTGCCGGATGCTGAACGCGTCGCCCCGGATGATGGTCCCTGCGTCGAAGCCCTCCCAGACGCGGCTGCCCGTCTTCCACACCAGTACGGCGCAGACCACGGCCGCGAGGATGGACGTGCCCACCTTCATGAGGTTGGCCGTTCGTGGGCTCACCCGCTCCATGACCAGGGTCAGGCGGGTGTGCCCGTCGTGCTTGAGCAGCCATGCCCCGGCGAGGAAGGGGATAGCCATGACGGCATACTCGTTGATCTGGATCACCCAGGGCAGCGAGTTGTTGAACACCCGCCGCATGAGCACCTCAAGGCCGATCGTCAGCGCCATCACCGCTATCAGCCAGGTGGCGGCGAACGCTCCCATGTCGACCACAATGTCGAACGCCTTGCCCAGCATGTGCAGCGTTCGCTTCAAGGGGTGCGTCTCCTTCCGGGACGGCGGCAGTGCCGCCGTCCGTTCGCGGTCGGGCGCCCCAGCGGCCCGGCCTCAGCCGAACCGCTGGATGCTCATGCCCGCCTCGCTCTTCGTCCGACTATCCTGTTGCGTTCTGGACACAGGCAGTCGCGTCTCGCATCCGCTGGACGTAGGACGCAGGCTCGTTAGCCTCGAGGAAAGCGAACTGCGACTCCAGGTTGACGCTGTCCACGTACGCGGCGGCCTCAGGGGTCAGCGTGATGATCTCCACGCCGGAGTCGGCCATGACCCCCAGCGCTTCCTGGTCGAGCCGGAAGAACTCTTCGGCGGCCCAGTGGTTGGCGAGTGTCATGCCGTCTATCACGCCCTGCTGGAGGTCGGGGGGAAGGCCGTTCCACGCGTCCAGGTTCATCACCCAGGCCAGCTGGCCTGCGCCGACGGACTGCTCCACCACGTACTTGAAGTGCTCGTGCCAGCCGAACTGCACCGCGAGTTGTGCGCCACCGCCGATGGTGCCGCCTTCGACGAGACCGCGGTCGAGCGCTTCGTAGAGCTCGCCGATCGGCATGGCAACGGCGGTGCCGCCGAGTGTCTCGACGAACGCAGTCGCGGTCGGGCCGGCGGCGCGGAGCTTGATGCCGTCGAGCAGCCCGGTCGCCGGGTCGATCGGCTTGGTCAGGTAGGTTCTGCTGCCGACCCGCGGGCTGACTCCGCCCAGGTACTTCACGCCGACCTCGTTCGTGTAGAACTCGTCGATCAGGTCCCACATGCCGCAGGCGACCTTGCTGTCCAGCGAGCCCTTGACCGCGTTCCACCCGCAGGCGAGCGAGGTGAAGTCCGGGTGGTAGGCGCAGGTCGTCGAGTTCACCTCGAACAGGCCGTCCCTCGTGGGCACGAGCTGCTGGAACGTCGGGACGGACTCAGGGCCTCCTGCCCGGACGATGCGAACGCGCCCGCCGGTGGCCTGCTCGACTGCATTGATGACATTGCGGTCGCCGAACTCCTCCAGGGAGATTCCCTCGGCCCAGGCGCTGATCATCTGCAGCTCGAGGACCTCCGGCTCCGGCGTCGGGGTCGGCTGGGCCGGCAGCGGCGTGGGCGTGGGGTCGCTGCCGCACGCAGCGAGCAGCGCAACGAACAGTACGAACCCGAGCAGGAACTGCAATCTTCGTAACATGGTTACCTCCGTTTTATCTGTCGGGGCCGCCGAATGGCTCCCGGTTAAGCGACCGCCTCTTCCAGTTCGTAGAAGCGGATGGTGTTGTTCCGGAAGATGTTGCGCTTCTCGTCGTCGGAGAGGTCGCCCCGGTTCCGGAGGATCTCGATGTCCTCGACGATCTCGGCCGGGTGCTCGTGCCAGTAGTCGCTGGCGTAGAGCACGACCTGGTCTCCCAGGCGGTCGATCGCGTAGCGGAGGCTCTGCTCGCCGCTCTGGCAACTCAGGAAGATGCGCCCGCTGGTGAAGAGGTCCACGGGATCGGTGACGCCTTCGCGCGTCCGTCCGGTGAACCGGTCGATGAGGTACGGCACCCAGCCGGTGTCGGCTTCCAGGTAGGCGACGCGGAGTTTCGGGTACTCGTCGAACAGGCCGGACATCATCATGCTGCTCGCCTGGATCATCTGGGCGAGGGGGTGCTCAAGCAGGACAGCCTCGGTGCGAGCGAGGAAGTTCGTGCCGAGTCCGATGGACGGCGCGCCGTGAACGGCCAGTGGGATGTTCAGGCGTTCAGCTTCCGCGTATATCGGCCAGAATGACGTGTCGCCCAGGGGTCTGCGCACACCCATGTCCGCACTGTTGGCCGGAAGCATCGCGCTGACCATGCCGAGTTCGGTGACGCTGCGGCGCAATTCCTTGACGGACTCGTCCACGTCCTGCAGGGGCAGCAGCGCCACGCCCTTGAATCGGGGGCTCCTGCGGGAATAGCGGTCGTGGAACCAGTTGTTGTAGGCGCGGCAGAGCAGCACGGCCCAATCGGCGTCCTGGATCATGCCAACCGACAGACCGGCGGTCGGATAGAGGACCGTGGACTCGATGCCGGTCTCGTCCATGAAGCTGAGCCACTCTTCGGCGCCCACATAGCCGGGGTGCAGGCCCGCAGCAGCGCGGAAGACATCCCGCTGATAGCCGTCGAGCGTGGGGAAGAACGGGAAGTTGGGCCCGTCCTTGATCCCGCTCCTGACAGGCTCGTCGAGGTACTCCCGTATCTCGTCGTCGTGTTCCTGTATGTGTCCGTCGCCATCGATGATCAGGTACTCGTTGTCCGCCATACTCCCAACTCCTTGTGCTGAATGCTTGTGGAGCCGCCCTGCATTACCCCGTGCGGGGGAGCACGACCGGCTTGACCTCTCGGAACTCAGACATCGCTTGCAGCGCGTCGGTGACAGTGTCCAATGTGTACGTGCCGCTGATGAGGCGTTCGAACGGGAAGCGGTCCTGGCGCGTGGCGAGGAACTGGAGCGCCTTGTAGAAGTGCCGCCCAACCGCGCCGATCACCCCGTTCACCTGGAGCGACTTCACTGTGATCAAGCCGCCGGGCAACGTCATGTCTCTGCCCTCGACCCCGATAGCGACGAACCGCCCGCCGCGGCGCACCATCGTCAGGCCCTCGGGGTTCGCGGCGGACGTTGCGCACTGCACCACGATGTCCGGCCCTATGCCGCGCGTCTGCTCGCGGACCCATGAGATGCGGTCGGCCGCATCGGCGACTTCGTCGATGTTCAGGGTCTCGTCCGCGCCCCAGTCCTTCGCGACGGCGAGGCGTTCGGCGGGCGCGCCGATGACGATGACCTTCGCTGCTCCGCGGTCGCGGGCCAGCGCACTGGCGTACAACCCCAGCGGCCCGCATCCCTGCACCACGACGGTCTCGTGCGGTTCGATTGCGCCGAGCCGCTCGAAGCCATGCACCACGGTCCTCAGTGCGCAGGCGGCGGATGCGGCAAGGGGCGAGGAGACTTCCTCGGGAACCTTCACGACGTCGCTGGTCGGCGGGTAGTAGTGGTACTCCGCGCAGCCGCCCTGCACATAGGGGAAGACGTCCGCCCGCTGGCGTCCGAAGGCGTAGCTGTTCACGCAGAGATTGGTCTGCCCGGCCACGGTGCAGAAATAGCAGTGACCGCAGTGCGTATAGCTGGCGATGATGCGGTCGCCCTTGACGACAGGCTGCCCCAGCACGTCCAGGCGGTTGCCGCGTACTTCCTCGACGATGGCCGCTGTCTCGTGTCCGGGCACGTATGGCCGGCTCTCGGCGGGGATGAGGTCGCCCTGCCAGTAGTGGACGTCGGTGCCGCAGAGTGTCGCTGCGTCGACACGCGCGAGGATGTCGCCATCGCTCAGGTCGGGGAGGGGAACGCGCCGCAGTTCGACAGGGGCGAGAACGTCCGTCACTACCGCAGCCAGGCAATCACTCATATCGGGGTCTCCTCTCCCTGGGACTCCTGGCAGACAGGGTGATGTACGATTCCGTTGCGACTTTCGCGGAGTATCGGAGCCTTCAGCAGGAGTGTCAAGTTACAGATACGATAATCTGCGCAGTAACGCGGAAGCGTTACGATTTACCTACAGCAGGTGTTCCTGTCGTGCAGCCCGCCTCGGGCGGAGTATGATGGGGCCACGCTGCGGGACAGGAGGCTGGACGATGCCGGTTATCGACGCCGATACGCATGTAGACGAGACCGAATTCACCTGGCAGGCACTGGAAGGCGCCCTTGCCAGGTATATCCCCACGACGATGACCCCGCCCGAGGAGGCGATCGAGCACGCGAACCTCGATCCTCACCGGAGCCGGTTCTGGCTGGTGGAGGGCCGCCTGCAGGTTCGGGCGGTTCGGGACGATGAACATCACCCGGCGCGACCCCGAAGGGAGCTGGAAGACCTGGAGGGACGGCTGGAAGACATGGACCGGATGGGCGTGGACATCCAGGTACTCTTCCCAACGTTCTTCATACGCTATATATCGCTGAACCCGGAACCGGAGGCGGCGCTTGCCCACTCCTACAACCGTTGGGTGGCGGAGAAGTGCGACCAGACCGGCGGTCGGCTGCGCTGGGCGGCGGTGCTGCCGTGGCTCGACACCGATGCCGCCATCGAAGAGTTGCGCTGGGCGAAAGAGAATGGCGCCTGCGGCATCTTCAAGCGGGGACTCGATCTCCTGAAGCCGGTGGGCGACCCGCACTTCTTCCCGGTGTACGAGGCGGCGAACGACCTCGACATGCCGCTCTGCGTGCACACCGGCCACCCGGGCAGCGACGGCGACCGTGGCTTCCCCATCATGTCGGCGTTCCTCTCGGTCGTGAGGTCGAAACTGCCCGCTCGATTCCCCAACCTCAGGTTCGGGTTCATTGAGGCCGGGGCGTCGTGGATCCCGTACGTCCTGTCGCAGATAGCCATGAATGAGCGCTCGGACACGCTCCATGAGCGGGACGTCAAACTGGGGATGTCCCAGGAACTCTTCCGGGAGAACCGCCTGTTCGTCTCCATCGACCCCGTGGACGACGTCGAATACCTGCTCTCGCTCGGGACCGAGGACAACCTCATGATCGGCACGGACTACAGCCATTCCGACGTGTCTGCAAACGTGAGCGCGTTGAACGAGGTCCGTTACTGGGCGGACTCCGGCAAGATCAGCAACGAGGTGGCCGGGAAGATTCTGGAAGACAATCCCAGAAGGTTCTACGGCCTGTAGGCAGACGACGTTCTTAGGGAGGAGACCAGGATGACGAACCGGGTCGTTGGAACCCCGACGAGGCGTGTCGAGGGGCCGGACAAGGTAACGGGCAGACAGCAGTACTCAGCCGACATGGAGATGGAGGGACTGCTCTGGGGCAAGATACTCCGCAGTCCTTTCCCTCATGCGCGGATAGTCCGTATCGATGCGTCCCGAGCCAGAGAGGTCCCCGGCGTGCACGCCGTCATCACTGGGGCCGACTATCCCCGGCTCATCGGTCGGGCGATGAAGGACCTCCCTGTCCTGGCCTACGAGAAGGTGCGGTTCATCGGCGAGCGTGTTGCCGCCGTGGCTGCTGAGACAGCCGCCGCTGCGAAGGAGGCGCTCGACCTCATCGAGGTCGAATACGAAGAGTTGGACCCCGTTTTCGACATGCAGGAAGCGATCACCCCCGGCGCGCCCATCGTCCACGACGACCCGACGGTCTATACCGGCGCGTTCGTCCATCCCGAGCGCCCCGATCTGCCCAACCTCTGCTCCTTCGACCGCTGGTCGCGCGGCGACCTCGCGGCGGGCTTCGCGGCAGCCGACCACATCTCTGAGAACACGTTCCGCACGCAGAAGCAGCACCACGTCTACATGGAGACGCACGCCTGCGTGGTGTCGGTGCTGGGAGACGGCACCGCCGAGGTGTGGGCCTCCAACAAGAGTCCGTATGCGCTCAGGGGCCAGCTTGCCATGTCACTTGGCGTGGAACCGGCGTCGATCCGGATCTACCCGATGGCGGTGGGCGGCGACTTCGGCGGCAAGGGCTCGCCCATGGACACACCGGTCGCCTACCTGCTCTCGCAGGTCGCTGGCAGGCCGGTCAAGATCGTCATGGGCTACGACGAGGAACTCCTCGCCGCGAACACGAGGCACCCGAGCGAGATCATGGTGCGCACCGGAGTGACCAACGACGGCATGCTGACCGCACTGGAGGTCAGCGCCTGCTTCGACAGCGGCGCGTACGGTGCGTTCAAGGCGGTCCCGAACGTCAACCTCCATGCCATGGAGCAGACCGCAAGCTGTTACCGCGTTCCGGCCTTCGACGTGAAGAGCTATGTGGCGTACACGAACGTCATCCCGTCCGGCCACATGCGCTCGCCCGGCGGGCCCCAGGTCACCTTTGCAGTGGAGTCGCATTTGAACATCGTGGCCGCCGAACTCGGGATGGACGCGGCCGAACTGCGCCTGAAGAACCTCGTGCAGCCTGGAGACACAGCTCCGAACGGTGAGCAGTGGGTCAACATCAAGGCGGTCGAAACGCTGCAGGCCGCGCTGGACGCCGTCGGCTGGAACGAGCCCAGGCCGCCGCTCGTGGGGCGTGGCCTTGCCATGTACGAGCGCGGCCCGATCGGCGGCGATTCCAGTTGCAAGCTCGTCCTGCACACGGACCGTTCGCTGAGTCTCATCCTGCCGATCCCTGACCCCGGACAGGGCGGCCCTACTGTGATGCAGCAGATCGCGGCGGAGCACCTCGGCGTCGACTCCGACCGCCTTGCCGTACGGTTGGTGCCGACCGACCAACTCCCCTTCGATATGGGTGTCGGAGGAAGCCGTACGACCTTTGCTGTGGGTGTGGCGGTCGCCCAGGCGGCGGAGACGCTGATGGCGCGCCTCAAGGAGACCGCCGGCGATGCCCCCTTCGACGAGGCCGCCGCAGCGCTCGTGGCGGCGGAAGGCGGCGACGTCACCATCGAGGTCTACCGCAAGACCCCCTTCATTCCCGACCCCGCCACGACCGAATTCACCGCCCAGGCGGCGGAAGTGGAGGTCGACCTGGAGACCGGGCAGGTGAAGGTGCTCCGAGTCGTCACCTCGCACGACGTAGGCACGATCATCAATCCGGCAGGCCACCAGGGCCAGATCGCGGGCGGGGCCGTCCAGGGCTTCGGCATGGCCATGATGGAGGAGTTCGCCCTGGACGGGGGCAAGCCGGTTGCCCTGAACCTCGCCGACTACAAGATACCGACCATCATGGACGTCCCCAGACTCGAAACGGTGCTGGTTGGCCGTGACGATGGGCCTGGCCCCTTCAACAGCGGGGCGATCGCGGAATCGGCGAACGTGCCGACGGCGGCTGCGGTCGCCAACGCCGTGAGCGATGCGATAGGGAAGCCGGTGCTCCAGTTGCCGGTCACCGCCGAGTACGTCCTCGGACTGCTGCGCGACAGTTCCTGAACGGCGCCTCGGCGCCCTCCCCGCCTCCTCGTCATTCCCGTGAAAACGGGAATCCAAGGAGCGGCGCAGAGAGCCGCTCGCAAGGCGCTTGCCTTCGAACCTACACTCGTCCGCCAGGGTCAATGTTCGCGCAAGGCGGCGAACAGGGTGGACTCGCGGGAAGTCCAGCGCAAAGCGTCAGGCGGCGGAACGCTGGTGCCGCGCACGGGGCATGGACTATTCCATAGAGCACGTCGCCTAACCCCCCAGCCACTGACACCCGCCCCTTTCGCGGTCGGCCTCTGACCGCGTACGCTGGTTGCATGACCGTCGTACCGGGCATTCAGTGCGCGACCGTGCTAAGAGGCGGTGAGCAGAAATGAGCAGGAATGAGCAGAAATTGACTAGGAAAGAGCAGCGAATGAGCAGTAATGGACAGTTGGACTGCTCGCGCGGAAGGCCGGATTCAGAGGTGGATCGAGGCCGGTGAGCAGAAATGAGCAGCAATTCCCTCTGAAGCCTCTTCGGCGCAGCGCGGCGGCCTCCACCCGCCGTGGCTCGACAGGCTCACCATGAGCGCGCGGCGTGGTATCGTCCGCAGGGCAGGGGAGGTGCAACACGATGAAGGTCATTGACGCGGACGCGCACGTCGACGAAACCGACGCTACCTGGGACTTCCTCGAGCCGGAGCATGCCAAGCTGCGCCCCATCACCGCGGTCGCGGTCGAGGATGCGGCGACCGCCGGCATAGCGAAGAACTTCCTGCGTTACTGGAACATCGACGGTCGCATGCGCCTGCGCCGGATGCGCGACGACGTGCGTACCGGCACGACCGAGGCAACTCGCGAGTTGAAGGACGTCTCCGCGCGCCTGCGCCAGATGGACGAGCTCGGCGTCGACGTGCAGGTGCTCTACCCGACGATGATGCTGAGCGCCATCAGCGAGAAGCCGGAGGTCGAGGCTGCGCTCTGCCGCTCCTACAACCGCTGGATCGCCAGCCGCTGTGCCGAATCCGGCGGACGCCTCCGATGGGTCGCGTCGCTGCCGGTGCTGAGCATCGACGTTGCCGTCGAGGAGATGGCGTGGGCAAAGGAGAACGGCGCGGCGGGCGCGATCAAGCGCGGCGTCGAGGCGGGACAGCGCTCGGCGGGCGACCCGTACTTCTACCCGCTCTACCGGCAGGCGGAAGAGCTGGACATGGCGATGTGCATCCACATCGGCGCGGGCGAAGTAACAGAGGGCATGACGAACCCAATCTGGCAGCACCGCCTGCCGCCGATAGACGCGTTCGTCTCGCTCGTGCTGGAGCGCGTCCCGGAGAAGTTCCCGCGGCTGCGCGTCGGGTTCGTGGAGGCGATGTCGTCCTGGGTGCCGTTCGCGCTCGCGGAGTTGGAGGCCCGGAAGGAGCGCATGGCCTGGCTGATGGACATCGACCTGCAGGAAGACCTGCTGCGGGAGTGCCGCTTCTACGTTGCCTGCCAGACGCACGAGGACCTGAACTACATCGCGTCGCGGACGGGCAGTGACAACCTCGTCATCGGGACGGACTACGGCCACGCGGACCAGTCGGCGGAGATCAACGCGCTGAGCATCCTGCGCGAGAAGGGCGAGCGCGAGGAGATCCCCGCGAGCCTCGCGGAGAAGGTGCTTACCGCCAACCCCGCCGCGCTCTACGGCATCGACTAGGGCTCGCCGAAGAACCGGACGGCGTTGTCCCACATGAACTTCCGCATCGTGTCTTGGCCGATGCTCGGCCAGGCCTGCACGATGGACGGCGAATTGGGGAACTGGCACTCCGCGTGCGGGTAGTCCGACGCGTACATGAGGATGTCTTCGCCGAGGAAATCCATGACCATGCGGACCATGTCTTCCTCCTCGGTCATCTCGATGCTCGCGAAGAATCGCCCGTTCGCGACGTACTGGCTCATCTTGTGCTGCAGGTCGGCGGTGAACCCCACGTAGGCGGCGTTCACGTCCATGCGCCGCACCCAGAACGGCAGCCAGCCGACTCCTGATTCCAGCACCCCGAAGTTGATGGGGTAGCGGTCCATGATGCCTGCGCCGATGAACGAGGCCATCGTCTTCATCGCGCCCCACGGGTGGGAGCAGAGGCGCGCGAGGAAGCGGTTGTTGTCCATATCCTTGTAGCCGGGGAAGTAGGGCGGCGCCCACGTCATGCTGTGGTGCACCGCGCCGAGGCCCCGGTTGGCGGCGGCGGCCCAGATCGGCTCCATGCGCGGGTGGTCCATCGGCTCCCCCCCCCCCGCGGACCGCGGCGGGCCCGCAGCACCACACCCCCCTCACCCCAGATCGCCTCCATCCGCGGCTGGTCCATCGGCTCGCCGACTCCGGCGAACGGCAGGACGCCGGCAGCCCACCGCTCCTTCCCCCAGCGGTCGACCTCCGCGACGGAGCCCTCGACGTCCGTGCCGGAGACGGCGAGGAGCGCCTTGAACCGCCCCGGATGCGCGGCGGCGAGATCGCTCACGAGGCGGTGGTAGGCGCGGATCAGCCCCATCTCCAGCGCGGGGTCGCCGAGCAGCGAAACGCCGATGGCCACGTCCGGCACCATCATGTGAACGTCCGTGCCTTCCTCGTCCATGTCAGCGACGCGCTGCTCGAACGAGTCGTCGATGACGCCGACGCCGGGGAGCTTCTCGCCGGTGTACTCGCCGAAGTGGAGGCGCGAGTGCGCATCCTTCGGGACTTCGCGCGGCTCGGCGTCGCCCAGGTGCCTCCGGTACGGGCTGAGGCTTACGGCATAGTGGTGCCGCGACGGGTCCTCGCGGGGTGTGGTCGTCTGATCGGAGCGCGCGCCGACCTTGTACTGCTCGAGTTCAGGCAGGCGTTCGCGGAACTCGCTGTCGAAATAGGGCTCAAGCGCCTCCACCGACGGGTGGATGTGCGTGTCCGCGTCGAAGACTCTCTGTCCGTTCAGCATTTGCGTCCTCCGTGAGAGAGGAGTATATCCCTCATCTTATGACAGCGACTCCCCCACCGAGCAGCCCGGACGCGATAGCAGTGCGCGAGGTGGACGCCGCGCGCTGGCCCGATTTCGAGTGGTTGTTCGAGTCGCGCGGCGGGCCCAGGTGGTGCTGGTGCCGGATGTGGCGCAGGGACGCCGCCGGCAGGATGCCGCACGACCGCGCCCACATGAAGGAGTCGATGCGGCAGAGGATCGCGGGAGGGGGTCGCGTGGGCCTGCTGGCATACGTGGACGGCGAGCCCGCTGCGTGGTGCTCGGTCGCGCCTCGGGAGACGTTCGTTGCCCTTGGCGGCGTGGAGGAACCGGGAGAGGACGAGAGCACGGTCTGGTCGCTCACCTGCTTCTACGTGCGGAACGCATTCAGGCATCGCGGGCTGATGGACCGGCTCATCGAGGAGGCGGCGCGGCACGCTCGCGAGCATGGAGGGTCCGTCATCGAGGCGTACCCCGTTCCGCCCGACGGGCCGAGCTACCGCTTCTGCGGGTTCATCCCGGTCTTCGAAGCGCACGGGTTCTCGGAAGTGGGCCGCGCGGGGACACGTCGGCATGTCATGCGGCGGTCGTTGGTCTGAGCGTTAGAGGATCTGGTCGAGGAAGGCCTTGGCGCGCTCTTCCTTGGGGTTAGTGAAGAACTCCTCCGGGGTGCTCATCTCCACGATCTCGCCTTCATCCATGAAGATGACGCGGTCAGCCACGTTGCGCGCGAAGGCCATCTCGTGGGTGACGCAGATCATGGTCATGCCGTCGGCCGCGAGTTCCATCATGGCCTTCAGCACCTCGTTGATCATCTCCGGGTCAAGCGCGGAAGTCGGTTCGTCGAACATCATCAATCGGGGATTCATGGCCAGCGCACGAGCGATGGCGACACGTTGCTGCTGTCCGCCCGAGAGCTGACCGGGGTACTTGTCGGCCTGCTCGGGGATGTCCACCCGCGTGAGGAGTTGCAGAGCGAGTTCTTCCGCCTCCTGCCTCGGCATGTGCCGAACCTTCTGCGGGCCGATGGTGATGTTCCGCAAAACGGTGAGGTGTGGGAAGAGGTTGAACTGCTGGAACACCATGCCGATCTCGGCGCGTATACGCTGCAGGCTTCGCGCGTCGTCAGTCAGTTCTATGCCATCGACGACGATCCGTCCCTGATCGTGCTTCTCCAACTGGTTGATGGTCCGCAGCAGGGTGGACTTGCCGGAGCCGGACGGACCGATGATGACGACAACTTCCCCCTCACGCACGGACAGGTCCACACTCTTGAGGGCGGTAAAGTCGCCGAACCGCTTGACCACTTTCTCGATCTGGACTATCTCGGCAGCGTCTTGCTTGTCCATTTACCGCCTCTCGCCTGCGCTCAGCCTCTTCTCCGCGGCCCCACCGAGAAGAGACAGCATGTAAGAAACGCTCCAGTAGATGAGGCCGACCACGATGTAGATCTCGAAGAACGCGCCGTCCGCGATGTCCGTCTGGCCGGCGAGGATCTTCTTGGCTTGCTCGAGGGTATTGATCAGGGATATCGCCGCGAGAAGGGCGGTGTCCTTCCACAGGGCGATGAAGCGGCCGATTATGGCGGGGATGACGGCCTTGATCGCCTGCGGCAGGATGATGAAAACGTACTTCTGCAGTGCGGAGAGGGCTAGCGCATTGGATGCCTCGTACTGTCCGCGCGGGATGGACTGCAGACCTCCCCTGATGACTTCGGCGATGTAAGCGCCGCCGAAGAAGGCGAACACGATCATCACCCGGAAGACCAGGGATATGCTGCTGAACGCTTCGCCGAGTGGACCCAGCTCGTCTTGGAGGAAGGTTGCGAACAGGAGCCATACCAGGAGAGGCGCCGCGCGGACCACTTCTATGTATCCAACCGACACGAAGCGTATGGCCCGGTAGGGGGAGATGCGCCCCAGTGCGAGCACCAGCCCGATGAAGAATGAGAAGAAGCCCCCCACCGCGAAGATGAGGATGTCCAGGAACGCGCTCCCCCAGCTGTTGATGGAAACCCCGAGTTGCAGCAGCACTGCGGCGGGTACGAGCAACACCCATCCGGCGCCGATGGACTGCAGCAGTATGGGGCTGCCTCTCCACCGGCTCAGGACGTGCTTGCCGAACAGCGCCCCCAGGACCAGGGTCACGAGGAGCGCGGCCATGATGAGCCAGGCTCCACCGAACGGCAGCGCAAGTCCCAGTGAGAAGGCGTATAGCCAACTCGGCGCCCAGCCCTGCTCCCATACCAACTCGCGGTCTATGCCGCTGATGGTGGAGGTCTGGCCGCCGGACGTTATCTCCTGGGTGAACGGTGTCTCCTTTATGTAGAGGTCCGTCCCCAGGCCCAGGGTGAGCATGACGACGGCGATAACGCCGACGGTGATGAGGTAGGGCCGCATCCTGCCGACCCAGATGCCGTAGGAGACCGAGGCCAGGACGACGGCGGCGAAGGCGGCTATCCATATCCGGTAGAGCTCCTCGCCCGGGTACCCCCCGACGAAGAACAGCCTGCGGTTGAGAGAAACCAGGGCCCAGTTCGCATCGAACAGGACGAACTTCGCGATCAGGATGGCGAGGATGAGTCCGATGCCGAGCGTGACACCGCTGATGAGCGAGTTGAGCTTCGAGTTGAACAGATTCGCCCGCGCCCATTCGATGCGCTGCGCTACCGGTGACTGGGATGCGATGACAGCGCTCATTTGACCTGCACGTTCCGGTTGATGGTGTTCATGATGAACGAGATGACCAGGTTGGTCAGCACGAACACAACGAAGATGAAGAAGTAGGTCTGGAGCAGGCTTCCCTCGTTATTCACGATGCGGTTGGATATGAGAACAATCTCGCCGTAGGCGATGGCGTGGGCCAGCGTGGAGTCCTTGTTCGCGTTCTGGTACTCGTTGTTCAGAGCGGGGATCATGATGCGCAGCGCCTGCGGCAGGATGATCAGAGTGAGCTGCTGGTATGCGGAGAGGCCGAGAGCCGCCGCCGCCTCGCTCTGTCCGCGGGAGATGGCCTGTATGGAGCCCCGGACGATCTCTGCGATGAAGGCGCTGAAGTAGAGCGAGAGCGAGATGAGCGCACTGACATATCCCAGCTTGAGTACGTTGCCGCTTTCGTACGAGAAGAAGCCGGACGCGGCCTGCACCACTTCAGGGAGCGTTATACGGACAGGCATCAGCAGCGCGAGGTAGCTGACGACTGCTATCCCTCCGAAGGTTGCGGCTGCCCAGGTGTTCGGGTGGGTGCTCTGCCCGGTGTCGTTCTCCAGCTTCATCCGCCGCCTCCGGATGACTGACCCTGCCGCGATGCCAACGGCGAGTGCTATCAGCCAGAACGGCCACAAGTCATTGCCCGCTCCGACCCAGGGGACGGCTACTCCGCGGTTGCTGATGAAGAGCACGCCGTTCAATCCTGCGCGGTCCTGGATCTGGGGCAGCTCCCTGAACATGGCGAACGCGAAGAAGAACATGATGAGCAGGAGCGGGAGGTTACGGAAGAGTTCGACGTAGAGCTTCGCCACACGGCTGAGGAGCGGATTCGGGGTGAGGCGCGCTACACCGATGACGAGGCCGAGGAACGTGGAGACGGCGATGGCGAAGACGACGACCGAGATCGTGTTTCCGGCGCCCTTCAGGATCCCGCGCCAGCGCGGGTCGCCCGCTTCCACATTCAGCGCTGGGAAGATGGAGCTTCTGTCCGGACTGCCGTAGGGCTCAAAGAGGAAATCGAAGTCGAAGAAGTTGGCGGCATAGACAGAACTGGCGACGTAGAAGACGAATGCTGCACCGAAACCTCCTACGGCCACGTTGATTACCAGGTGGCGGTACTTGTTCCGGTACCAGATGCCCGCACCGAGAGCAGCGGCGATGGCTAAAGGCCTGGCGAGCACGGCAGGGAGCCTGCTGCTGCGCCGGGTTTCGGGTAGGCGTTCTTGCATTGTATGAACCAGCCGGTCTCGCCCTCACGGGCGGTGTGACCGACGCTATTTGACAAGAGCGGGCAGGAATCGTCAATTCCTGCCCGCTCGTTCTTGTCTATGCGCGTTGGGTTAGCGCATCGGCGGGGCGTAGATGAGACCGCCGTCCAGGTAGGAGGCGTTCGGGGAGCCCGCACGTGTGAGTCCGACCCTTTCGAGCGTGGCGTCGTAGGCCTCGCCGTAGTTGCCAACCTGGGCGATGACGTCCTGCATGAACGTGCCCGCGATCTTGCCGTGGCCGATACCGAGGTTGCTCGGAGCGCCGCCGTCGAAGCCAACGCCGAGCAGGCGGGCAACGGTGTTGTTCGGCGGGTTGGCAGCCATCTGGCTGACGTTGCCGGAGGTAACTCCCTGCTCCTCAGCGATGATCATGCCGTTGACGACCCAGCGCACGAGGTCTTCCCACTCGGAGTCGTAGTCGCGGACGCTGGGGCCGAGCGGCTCCTTGGAGAGCGTCTCGGGAAGTACGACAGCCGAGATGCCGTCGTCGGTCTGGAGTGTGAACTGGTGGCCGCCCAGCTGGGACTTGTCCGATGACCAGGCGTCGCACTGACCGCTGATGAAGGCGGCGCGCAGTTCGGGGTTCTGTTGGAAGGTCAACTCTTCGTAGCGCAGACCCTGCTCCGTGAAGAAGTCGGAAACTGCGCCCTGGGTGCTGGTGCCGTCCAGGATGCAGATGGTTGCGCCACCGAGCTCACTCACGCTCGACAGGCCGGCGTCTGCCTTCACCATGATGCCAGCACCGTCGTAGAAGGTGGTGGGCGCGAAAGCGACGTTCAGGTCTGCGTCCCGGCTTGCCGTCCACGTGGTGGTGCGGATGAGCACGTCGATCTCCCGGGCGGCAAGAAGCTCGAACCGGTTGGCCGAAGTGGCCTCCTTGAACTCAACCTTGCTGCTGTCACCGAAGACAGCGGCGGCGACGGCGCGGCAGTAGTCCGCGTCGTTCCCGTCAACGGAGCCGTCCGGGTTGAAGACACCGAAGCCGGGGGTGTCCGCCTTGACGCCACAAACGAGGTTGCCGCGGTCGAGCACGACGCCCAGCGTGTCTTCAGCTGCCTGTCGCCCCTCGAGCGTGGAGATCTCGGACTGGAGCGAAGCCACTTCAGCTTCGAGCTCCATAACCCTTTCCGATTCTCCGTCGTCGCCACAGGCGACCATCGCGGTCAAGGCGACCGCAAGAACCGATATGACCAGTAACATTCGCACTTTCATCTGATGACCCTCCCAAGGTTCGTTTCGTTCCAGTGCCGAAGCTTGGCGGCGGATGGTGCCGTCTCGCTGACGGATTATAGTGCATGCAACAACTACTGACTACTAACACAACCCATCCGATACATTGTCTCAGGATAATTCGGGTTGCAGGTCTCTGGAGAACTGATAATAGTAGGATTCTCTGGTTCATCGTTATGTCCAACATGATGCAACCTGCACGAGGAGGCCTTCGTGAGCATAGTCAGCCGCTACACCGTTGAAGAGTTCGGCCATGAGGTCAGGCGGTCGCTCAACGTCAATGAATCCGGCATGGAGTCGATCCTCCAGCTTGGGCACCTGCTGCAGCGCTTCGGTGGGGAGAACAGCCGGGACTATTTCTGGAGCATCGGCGAGCCTGCCACCATCAGCTCAGGCCTGCCGGGACAGAAGTTGTACGACGACCCCGACGGCCTGTTCCGCCTGCTGCTCGCGCAGTACCCGCCGAACACGCCGACCGCCATCCACAGCCACGAAGGCTGGGTCGTGATCGGCTTGCTGGAGGGCAGCGAGCGCTACACGTCCTGGCGCCGCGTCGACGACGGCTCAAGCCCGCTCGCGACGCTGGAACTGGTGCAGGACCATCACATCCTGCCCGGAGAGTTCGGCTACCTGTACGACGGGCCGTTCAACGTGCACCGCCAAGCTGCGGAGGCCGAGGGCGCCGTGGAACTCGTGCTGATGAAGGGCCGTGGTCAGCGACTTGAGCACATAGACGAGGCCACGGGTGAATGCTCGCAGCCGATGGAGTTGAACCGCTAGCGCTGCGTCAGGGCGAGCGCGCCGGTTCTTCGGCAGGCGAGGGCGGCGGCAGGATACCGATACGTAACCACCTCCCTGTGAAGTAGTAGCCGCCGTAGAGCGCGAATCGGATGAGCATCGCGATGGCGATCGCGATGGCGATACCCAGCGCTTCGGCGGATGTCCACCTCGACAGCACGAACGCTATCGGGATCTCCATGACCCACATGCTCATGAACGTCACGAGCATTGGCGCCAGGGTGTCGCCTGCTACGTTGAACGATTGCTGGAACACCTGCCCGCCGCCGAGCAGGGTGCCAGCCACGGCCTGTATGCGCAGCCAGACCACGGCGGTATCAACGAACTCCGGGTCGCTGCTGAACAGGCTGACGAAGAACTCCGGGAAAACGATGAGTAGTATGCCGGCGGCGCCCCTGATAGCCATCACGTAGCCCACAGCCCACTTGACGGTGCTCCGCGCGCGGGCTGGCTGCTCCGCGCCGAGGTTCTGCGCGACCAGGATGCCGGACGCCCGCCCCATCCCCTGGCTGCCGATGTTCGTCATCCGCTCCAGCCTGCGGGTCAGCGAGTATGCCGCCAGCGGAAGGTCCCCGAAGGGAGAGACGAGCCTGATGAGCACCATCTCGGAGAGACCGCGCTCCATCTGTGTCGCCGTGGCAGGAGCGCCGATCTTGATGATGCGCCACATCAGCGGCAGGTCCACGCGGTAGTCGAGCAGCGAAAGCTTGAGCCGCGAGGAGCCCGAGCTGAGCGCGTACAGGTTCCAGACAACGCCCACGACCTGCGCCGCGGCGTTTGCTGCCGCCGCTCCGGCGATGCCCATCTCCGGCATGCTGAACCAGCCGAAGATGAGGAACGGGCTGATGATGAGGTGCAGCACGCGCGACGCTATCGTGGACTTCATGTGCGTAAAGGTGTCGCCGGACGCCTGCAGTGCCGCTCCGGTGGTCTGCCGGAAGCTCTGGATGCCCGACGAGACGAACTGGAACTGCAGGTAGAAGACCGCCACGTCCGCTACGGACTCGCTCACGCCAACGATGCGGAGCAGGAAGGGAGCGAACAGGATTCCGAAGATAGTCAGCACGAGCGAGAGCAGGAACGTAAGCGTGAACGCCTGCATCATCGCGTGGTTCGCGAGGTCGATCCGCCGTGCGCCGACCGCCCGTGCGATGACGGCCTGCATCCCCACGTCCAGCCCCATCCGCGCCATCATGATGAGGTGGCCGTACGCCTGCGCGACGCCGATCCCGCCTATCGCGTTGAACCCGGCGACCTTCGCGGCCCAGAAGATGTCGGCCAGCTGGTCGGACGCATTGAAGACGCCGGCGACCATCTGCGGCCACGCGATGAACCAGAGGTTGCGCCGTACGCCGCCCTGCGTCAGGTCGCGCGTCGCGTACGCGGAGCGCATGCGTCCGTGCCGCGTGGGGCGCATGTTCAAGCCGCCTGGGCTCGCAGGAGAAAGCCGGAGGCCGCCCCGACGAGCATGGAAGCGACGGACGTCCAGAGGAAGATGATGCCGTTCACCCTGCGCGCGGTATCTTCTCCCCAGAACCCCCGCAACGAGAGTGCCGTCTTCAGTGTGAGCCAGGCGATACCGGCCAGCACCGCATCCTCCGGAGAGAGGAAGACGACTCCTCCTATCAGCAGACGTTCGATGATGCCGTTCCCGATCCCTACCCAGAGAGGAGGAACCGTCCACGAAGTGGCGCTATAGCCTCTCAACTCGCGGGTCGCCCACCTGCTGATGGGCCGGACGGTCAGGAATACAACCACTGCGGCTAGCTGAACAGCACCGAAGAGGAGCCAGGCTTCGCGGGTTATGTCGGAGAAGGATGGGTCCATAAGAACTCTCGCTCTGTATTACCGGAAAGTAGAAAGCCGCGCAAGCAGCGCATTCCGCGAACAGACCGCTTGCGGTTCACTAAACCCTACCTTCGCCAAGTAGCGCCATACTAGAATGGGTACAGAGTACGTCAGGAGAAGCGTGACCGCTCTCAGTACACTTCGTATCGTTGGTCACCGGGGCGCTGCGGCGCTCGCTCCGGAGAACACGATGGCCTCTTTCCGGCAGGCGGTTCTAGCCGGAGTGGCCGCGATAGAGGCCGACGCCCGGCTCGCATCGGACGGGCGCGTCGTCCTTATCCACGACGACCGCTTGGACCGCACTACCACGTACACGGGCGCGGTGCAGGGCTTCACAGGGGACCAGTTGGCCTGTTTCGGCGTACCCGACCTGCGAGCACTGCTCACTGGGTTCGACTCCCATATCGACTTCTACATAGACATGAAACAGTCCGGCCCGGCATTGCCGGGCGCGGTGGCCGGTGTGGCCTGCCGCACGGGGATGTCGCATCGTGTCTGGCTCACCGGCACGGAGTTGCGCCAGCTCCAGCACGCCCACCGTCTCGACGGGAACATCCGTCTGAGCTGGACGCTCGGAGTGCGTCACGGCACGCTCACCGGTACCTCGGTGGTCGAGGCCGCCCTGCTGGGGGTGGAAGAACTCGCAGTCAACGCGAAAGAGGTGAGCAGCGGGCTGTTGGAACTCGCCCATGGCTTCGGCGTCGATGTGCGGGCGTTCGGCATCGACTCGCCCGATGAGGCGTTGATGCTGATCGACCTCGGCTGCACCACGCTCACGCTGGACGACCCGCGTGTCACCGAGCTGGCGGCGACAGCCGTCTGACCGCTGTTCGCTCGGAACCTACGTGGTATCCAGCACGTACGCCGCGTAGAGCAACTCTCCCCGTTCGTTGTTCTCGAACGTGAGGCTCCCCTCGGGGAAGCTCGATTCCAACTGCGGGATGAGCGTCAGGTAATTTTCGGCCAACAGCCAGACCGTCGGCCCACCCACCGTCTTAGTGTCTATCTCACCGCTCCCGCCGAAGATCGGGCTGCCGTTGGTGGTTTCGGTATCGTGAAGGAACCATTGCACGACTGCGTTCGTCTCGGGCAGGCGATCGTTGTAGAGGCGCACCTCGTACCCGGCGCCAAGCGTTTGCGCGAACCGCACCGCCTCGACCTCCTTGCGGGCCAGCGCCCATTCAGACTCGATGAGCCAGTTGTCGTAGTCGCGGGCCTGCTGTCCGGCGAAGAGCAGCACGAATGCGGCCAGCGCGACAGCAGCTACCGCGTTTCCGAACCACCCTGCGAGGATCGGGATGGGGAGCGCGCCTGCAAACCGGTTCCAGCGGTTGTGCACCAGCGACACGATGGCGTCCAGCCCGACGGCAGCGATGGCGAGGACGAAGACGATGCCGAGCAGGTAGCGCCGGCTCTCCGCGTCGGGCGTCAGGATGGCGGGCACGAGCGAGAGGAGCCATCCCGCGAGCAACAGTTGGCTGGAGCGTCTTCTGACGGACAGGAGGAGCGTTGCCAGCCCTATCCAGAAGAAGACCTCCGTGCTGAAGTGCAACAGCGGTATCCCTCCGGTGCCGACGTTGCCCTCGCGCGGCATCGGCGTGTGGACGTACGTGATGACCTCCCACGCCCGGCTCATGAGGGGCACGGGCGAGAGGGGCGTCCTCTCGTACAGGCGTAGCGACGCCTCGATGACGTCCGACGTGAGGTAGAAGAAGATCATGTGCGCGCTGACCGCAACGGAAGCCCCGAGGAACCAGTAAACCTCTGTGCGACGTGTTTCCTTGCGCAGCAGCAGGAAGAGGATGAGCACTCCCCACACCGCGACGGCGTAGACGGGGAACGACTTGTAGGTGTACCACCCCAGCCCGAACAGGACGCCTCCGAGTCCGGCAACCCACCAACGGTTCGACCGGACGCCCGCGATGAACAGCCAGATGCTTGCTGCGAAGCAGAAGACGGCGGGCATGGTCGGAAACGCGATGCGGCTGAACACGAGGACCCAGATGTGGAAGGTGAGGAACGCTGCGGTGAGGATGGCCGTCCGAGCGGAGAAGAGTTGGCGCATCAGGAGGTAAGCCACGGGTATGAGCGCGACACCGGGGAGTACGGCGCTCCATCGGGCCGTGGCGATGCTCGCGTCCTGGAAGAGCAGGAGCAGCGCCTGCAGGTGGACGAGCCCTGCGGGTGTTCCCAGCGTGACGCCGGTCCATGCGCCGGGCCAAACCTCGCCCTGAGAGATGCGCAGCGCCTCGAGCGCCAGCTCCGCTTCGTCGTTCGCGATGCCGGGCGGCACCGTTTCGAGGTTCTGCGTACGGATGACCGCCGCAACGAAGGTCAGCGCTGCGAGCACTGCGATCTCCCACAGCCGTATCCGGTTATCTGCGTGCGCGGGCTGCCTGGCGAACACGGGGAGAGCGGCGAACGCACGCGCCAGGGGAGCCAGGGCTCCGAACGCTCGCTGACTCAGCCCCCGTGTTATTCCCCACGCAACGCCGATGCCCTCGACGGCGGATTCCGCAGGCGCTTGCCATCGGGTTGAACGTGACAGAGTTGGGGCGGAAGGAACACCGGGAGACGTGAGCGCGTAACCGCAGTAGAAGCAGAAGCGGTGGTGCACGGCGTTCGCCGTGCCGCATTGCGGACAGGTGGTGTTCAAGCGAGGCTGCTCAAAGGCTGTCGGGGCGATGGTAGGAGTGTACCGGTTCATCCTACCGCATCCACCGTGATTGCGGTTGTGCTCGTGGCGTCGTGGAGGCTTGCCCGTCCGTGGGGCTGGGAGTATCTTGCGGATAGTCCGCGCGTTTGGAGGCGCATTAGGCGATGCTCACCGCTCAGCAGAACGAATTACTCACCCGGGTTGGCTCCGGCACGCCCATGGGCGAGACGCTGCGTCGCTACTGGCTGCCGGCGCTGCTCGATTGGGAGTTGCCCGAAGCGGACTGTACGCCCGTTCGCCTGCGGCTTCTCGGCGAGGACCTCGTAGCGTTCCGCGACACGAGCGGACGCGTGGGCGTGCTCGACGAATACTGCCCGCACCGGCTCACGTCGCTCTGGCTCGGCCGGAATGAGGAGAACGGCCTGCGCTGCGTCTACCACGGCTGGAAGTTCGACGTGACGGGCCAGTGCGTCGACCAGATGAACGAGCCGAAGCAGTTCGCGTCCAAGGTCAAGACGGTCTCGTACCCCGTCGCCGAGGTGGGAGGCGTGCTATGGGTGTACATGGGGCCGAAGGAGAAACAGCCCCCACCCCCCAACTTCGCGTGGACGAGCGTGCCTGCTGAGCATCGCGTGGTGACGAAGGTGGTGGAGGAGTGCAACTGGCTGCAGGCGCTGGAAGGCGGGATAGACACCTCGCACGCGCCCATCATGCACCGGGCGCTGCGTGCGAACCCGTCACAGCCCGGCATACCGGTGAACGATGCATTCGTACAGGGCGCCGCGCCGTCGCTGGAAGTGGACGTGACCGACTATGGCTATCGCTACTTCGGCATCCGACAACTCGGCACGGACCAGCAGTACGTGCGCGGCTACCACTTCGTGATGCCATGGACGCAGCTGCGCCCGGCGGGCAGGGGAGTGCAGAACCAGACGCACGGCCACCACTGGGTGCCCATAGACGACTACCACTGCCTCGTGTGGAACTGGTACTACAACGAGGCCATGCCGCTGGACAAGGGCGAGGCCGGGCCCGAGGAAACGGGCAACATCTTCGGTGTGGACGTGGACGCGGAGAACGGATTCCGCGCCATCCGCAATCGCTCCAACAGCTGGTTGATCGATCGTGCTGCGCAGAAGACTGAGACGTTCACCGGCATCGTTGGCATCAACACCCAGGACCGCGCGGTGCAGGAGATGATGGGCCCCATCGTGGACCGCTCCCGCGAGCATCTTGGGCCTGCGGACAAGGCGATCATCACCGCGCGAAAGCTGCTTGAAGAGGCGGTGCGGACCGTACAGGACGGCGGCGACCCGCCGGGCGTTTCGCCCAATTACTACGAGCTGCGCGCCGCCGAGAGCGTCCTTGCCGCAGCCGACGATTGGCGCACCGACCTCCTCCCGCGCATGGACCCCTCCCTGGCACGCGTCTGAACCGTACCGGCGCTCCGAACATCCCCCTTCTGACCTCGTGCTGCCTGCGCGTTGACGCTCTGCATACGCAGTGTTAGGTTCCCGAGTGGGTTATGCCCAGCCTGCCTGCCCCGTATGTGGACCCCGCACGAACCGACGCAGCACAGGTGGGATATCCCTCATTCGTCACAGGGAGGATGACATGAGAGGGAAAGCTGTCTACACCGGTGCGCGTGCTGCGCTGGTAGCGCTCGCGGCTCTGATGGCCGTGGCGTCGCTTGCTGCCTGCGGGAGCGACCCCACCGCGACTCCGACTCCTACGCCGGCACCCCAGGCGACCCCGACGCCGGTGCCCGGCCTGCTGGAGCAGCTGTACGCCGCGGCGCAGCAGGAAGGCGGGATTGTCTGGGCGACGACCGACACGGAAGAGCGCACCACCGCCATTATCGGCGCCTTCGAGGCGAAGTACCCCGGCGTCGCGGTGAGCCTCATCACCGCGAACAGCGCCGAGCTGCGAGAGCGTCTCTTCCTGGAGGCGCAGGCGGGCAAGATTACGGTTGACGTTACCGACCCCGGCCGTGACAACCGTGTTATCGAGGAGGACCTCGCCGAAGACCTGACGGACATCGTCGAGGAGCTTGGCGTCGACCCGAACCTCGTCTACTCGGACAACCGCATCTGGCTGAAGGTGGGTGTGCCGCACGCGCCCATCTGCAACACCGACAGGCTCTCAGCGAGCGAGTTCCCGCAGTCCTACGAGGACCTGCTCGACCCGAGCCTCGAGGGCGAAATCGTTGTCGAGAACCGGCTGAAGGGCTTCATCTACCTGACGAACCTGCCTGAGTACGGGGACTCGCGCCCCGGCCTCTGGGAGGAGGACCGGGTTGCGGAGTACCTGGCTGCCGTGAAGGCGAACGACCTCAAGGCACAGCGCGGCAACGGCGTCGTCGGCGACCTGGTGGCGTCCGGCGAGGTCTCCTGTGCGCTGGAGATCAACCTCAGTTCCTTCGAGACCTTGCGTTCGGACGGAGCGCCACTGGACATCGTTCCGGTCGAGACCATCTCGGTGGAGCCGGTGCACCACTTCGTGCCGAAGAACTCGCCCAACCCGAATGCAGCCAAGCTGTTCGCCGCATTCCTGATGGGCCCCGAAGGACGTGCCCTCTGGACGAAGGTTCGCCCGACATCCGACCTGGCTCTTGTCGAGGACACGCCGTACGCCAACCTGGTCAAGTCCAAGGGCTCGAAGATCGTTCCGCCGGGGACCGAGCTGAACGACCACTTCGGCAGACTGACGGACAAGTACCTCGAGGCCATCGGCATCCCGACCGGATAGGGCTCGAAGCCTCAATGCAGTGAGGGCGCCGGGATGACCACAGAATCGTCCCGGCGCCTTGTGGCCTGAGGGGCAGCACAGTTCTGCCCCAGGAGTGAGCGGCGCGTCATGATCGGGCAGCAGACAACGGTGGGGCGCACTCTGCGCCGGGGGCTGCGGACGGACCCGCAGGTGCTGATCGTCATCGGCTCCCTGGGGGCGCTGCTGGCATTCCTCGTTGTCGTGCCACTGGTGCTCGTGCTGTGGTTCAGCTTCCGCACGGCGGGGCCGGGTGAGAGCGGCGGCACGTTCACTATCAGCAACTACGTGGACACGTTCCTCAATCCGCTCACGTACGAACTGCTCATCAATACGTTCTGGTTCTCGGTCGGCTCGATCATCGTCGGCCTCATCATCGGCGTCGGTTTTGCATGGCTCATTGAGCGCACGAACACGCCGTTGCGCAACTTCGGCTTTGTTTCCATCGTCATCAACAGCGCGATGCCAGCGGCCATGTTCGCCATCGCGTGGGTGCTCGTGCTGAACCCCCGGACCGGCCTCGTGAACCTGCCGTTCACGGCGTTGCTGGACTGGGACAAAGGGCCGTTCAACCCGAACACCATGTGGGCGATGATCTTCGTGGAGGGGCTCCGGCTCGCGGCAACCATCTTCCTCATGGTCATCGGGCTCTTCCGCAGCATGGACCCCTCACTGGAAGAAGCGTCATCCATGTCGCAGGTGGGCACGTTCAAGACGGCGCGCCACGTCACGCTGCCCATCATGACGCCCGGCATCCTGGGCGTGGTCGTCTACATCGCGACGTCGACGGTCGGCGTGTTCGAGATTCCCGGCGTGATGGGGATGCCTGCGAACATCCACGTGCTTGCCACGCGGATCTACCTCGCGACGAGCCAGGTCCCGCCCGACTACGGCTTCGCCACGAGCCTTGCGACTATTGCGGGCATCCTCGGCGTGGTCGGCATCATCATCTACCACCGCGTGACGCGGATACAGCAACGTTTCGCCACAGTAACCGGCAAGGGCTACCGCCCGCGGCGCATCGAGTTGGGGCCGACAGGCCGCTTCATCAGCGCGGGCCTCATCATCCTGTTCTTCATCCTCACGTTCGGCCTGCCGATGTTCATCCTCTTCTGGGCGAGCCTCATCCCGTTCTACCAGGCGCCTCTGCCGAAGGCGTTGGAGTTCGTGAGCCTGGACGCATACCGCTTCATCCTCACCGGACCCGGCAGGCACGAGTTTATGCAGGGGCTGCGGAACTCGCTGCTGCTCATCCTCGTAGTGCCCGCGATTACGATGCTGCTCTCGGCGGTCGTCTCGTGGTTCGTGGTTCGGAGCAGGGCGCGCGGCAAGTCGATACTGGACATGCTGGCCTTCATGCCGCACACCGTGCCGGGCATCGTCATGGGGCTTGCGTGGCTCATCATCGGGCTGTTCATCCTCGCCCCGACCTACGGCACGATATGGCTCATCGTCATAGCCCACGTCTCGCTGTTCATCGCCTACGGCACGCGGACGACGAACGGGGCGATGTTCCAGATACACCGCGAGCTCGAGGAGGCCGGCGCGATGAGCGGGGCGGCGTGGTTCAGCACGTTCCGGCGCATCATCCTGCCGCTGCTCATGCCGTCGCTGGTCGCAGGCTGGCTGTGGGTCGCCATCCACAGCGGGCGTGAGTTGACCGTGGCGCTGCTGCTGCAGTCCAGCTCCAACCGCATCATCTCGGCCTACGTCTGGCAGCAGTTCTTCGGCGGACGGCTCAGCCTCGCGGCAGCTGCGGGCGTGCTGCTCGTGCTGCTCATCATCATCCTCGTCGTGCTCACGCGGATCGTGGGTCAGCGGCTGAGCAGGCAACACTAGGGGGAGGTCGAACGTGACCGTAGCGCTTCAGGTGAGCCACCTGTACAAGCAGTTCGAGACGGACCAGGGCGAGGTACACGCGGTCATCGACGTCTCCTTCGACGTCGAATCAGGCGCGTTCTTCACGCTGCTCGGCCCGTCCGGCTGCGGCAAGTCCACGACGCTTCGCTGCATCGCAGGGCTCGAGCGCCCGGACGACGGCGATATCACGCTGGAGGACGCGGTCCTCGTGTCGTCGAGCCGGGGTATGTGGACGCCCCCGCACAAGCGGCCGATGGGCATGGTCTTCCAGTCGTACGCGATATGGCCGCACATGAACGTCTTCGACAACGTGGCGTTCCCCCTGAAGCAGGGGCCGCAGAAGTTCTCGAACGCGGAGACCCGGGACAGGGTGATGCGCTCGCTCGCGCTCGTCCACCTGGACGGCCTGGAGAAGCGCCCCGCGCCGCAGTTGAGCGGCGGCCAGCAGCAGCGGCTCGCGCTGGCGAGAGCGCTCGTGAACGAGCCGAAGGCGCTCCTGCTCGACGAACCCCTCAGCAACCTGGACGCCAAGCTGCGCGAGGAGATGCGCATGGAGCTGAAGCAGCTCACCTCCACGCTCGGCATCACGACACTGTTCGTGACGCACGACCAGCTGGAGGCACTGACGCTCTCCGACCAGGTGGCGGTGATGGACAGTGGACGCCTCGTGCAGTACGGCCCGCCGCGCGAGATCTACGAGGCGCCGCGCAACCGGTTCGCGGCGGAGTTCATCGGCTCGGCCAACTTCTTCGAGGGCACCGCCATGGATACCGTGGGGACGGGTGGCGTGACCGGCGTGGAAACGGAGCACGGCGTGCTGCGCTGCACGACGGCAGAGGCGGTGAGCAAGGGGACGCGGGTTGCCGTGGCCGTGCGGCCGGAGAACGTGATGCTGCACACGGGCGCCCCACCCGCCGGTGACGACGTCAACGTGCTCTCCGGCAAGGTGCAGAGCGTCGTGTATCTCGGCAACACGCTCGACTGCCAGGTGGAAGTGGGCGGAGCGCTCGTGAAGGCGGACGTCCATCCGGGCGAATCGGTGAGCGAGGGCGATGCGATTGCGCTATCGTTCAAGGTATCGGCCTCCCGGGTCGTGCCGGTCGGCGTGGCCGTCGCGGCGGCGGAGCAGGCGGGCTAACCCCAACAGGAGCAAACGCATGAGACTGGAGAACCAGGTAGCTATCGTTACGGGCGCAGGAAGGAACATCGGCGAGTCGGTGGGCCACCACTTCGTTGGGGAGGGCGCGAAGGTCGCGCTCGTCGACGTGCGCCTCGAGGCGGCGCAGGCTGTCGCCGACGCCATCAACGCCGACAACCCCGGCTGCGCCATCGCGGTCCAGGCCGACGTATCGTCGAGCGAGGACGTGCAGCACATGGTGAGTGCGACCGTCGAGGCGTTCGGTGGCGTCGACATCCTCGTGAACAACGCGGCGATCACCGACCACACCCCCGCGCTCGACCTGCCCGAGGATGAGTGGGACCGCATCATCGACGTGACGCTCAAGAGCGTGTTCCTGACGTGCAAGTACGCGGGACGGCAGATGCGCGACCAGGGGCGCGGCGGCAAGATCATCAACATCGCCTCCACGTCCGGCCACCGGGGCCGCGCCGACGCGACGGCTTACTCGGCGGCGAAGGGCGGCGTGTTGAACCTCACCCGCTCGCTCGCCATCCAGTTCGCGCAGTTCGGCGTCCGGGTGAACTCGCTGACGCCCAACCGCATCGGCTCGCCCGTGGGACAGGAGGAACTGCCGTCGGAGGGCCGCGGCGTGTCGAACCTCGTGGGACGCCAGGGCATGCCGCCGGACATCGCGAAGGCAGTCGTCTTCCTCGCATCCGACGAAGCCGACTTCATTGCGGCGGCGGACCTGCTGGTCGACGGTGGCTCGCTCGCAGGCGGCGTCGCTTTCTCGTCCCCTCCCCCGAGCCGGTAGGCGCCTGTCACACGTCGGCCGTCGATTCGCGCCTTCTCCGGCACTCCCGCGAAGGCGGGAGTCCAGGCATGCGCGTAAGCGCATACCCGCCGCGTTCTGAAAGTGAACAGGCAAGGCGGGCGTGATGGCCTGTTACACCTCAAGCCGGAGCTAAGCCCCTGCTCATATGCGATTGTGCATGTGCGTGGCGGTTTGTGACACCGCTCGTACTCCTGTGGAAGACGGTGCTACGAGTGAATCGCGCTGATGTTCCTGCCGCAGGTGGAACAATCTGCAACATTCTGTAACACGCCGCTCCTGCGGCGAGGGAGCCCCACGAGGGACACCCCTTGCATCAACCAGCGTACCGCCCGCAAGGGCGACCGCGTAAGCGGCGCGTGTCAGATCCCCTCGGAGCTTAAGTGCGCCGAGGTTCGAGAACGACATGGTTCTCGGCGGCATCGAGCGTGCAATGGCAGCGATTGAGGATGTCGCGCCCAAGCAGCGACGGGAGACTTCCGGCTGAGTGCTCGTTCTCAGGGGAAGGGATGTAGACCTGTATGCGGAAGCTGCGCCAGTCCTCTGCGTCTTTATCGTAGAAGGAGACGATGGCGTACTCCGGCGTGTAGCGTGCTTGGCCCCCGACCCCACTCGTCTGGAATGATGCCGGACCAAGGGCGCTGCCATCGATTCCCAGCTTGTGCGCATCGACGGGATGCAGGGTCGTAGCGTCCGCTCCCGTGTCGAGGAGGAATTCCACTCTGTTTCCGACGCCGAGCCGTGGAAGATAGACGCTGCCCCCGACGTATGGTGCGGGTTCGCCGCTTGAATCGAAGTATCCTTCTATCGCCACGCTACACGATCAGCAGTACAGGTTCTCTTGAGACATACCTGATGGCAAGATTCTGTTTGAGCCCCTGGGCGTTCAACCGCGCCAGCAATTCCTTGAGATCGGGGTCGAAGCCAACGATCTGCTCGTGATACACCGCGACCCAACAGTCCGGGTGCTGTTCGCGCAATTCCGGAACGATGGACGCCAGATAGCGGCTGTCCCGCTCGAACTGTTCGAGGTCGACGCGCATCTGCTCCCAGTCGAGCGAAGCGATCGCGTCTTCGTACTCTCGGGGAAACTCGATATCCCTGCCCATATCGTCCTCCGACGGCGTGACCCGCCACCGCCAGTGTAGCGCCCCCACCGACACCCTCCAAGTAGCGCGTGTCACACGTCCGGCGACAGCCACACGCGAAGCAGCACCGACTCCGACGCCGGCAGCGCCACCAGCGTCCGCGCGACCACACCCCGCGACGCCAGCGCGCGCTCGACCTCCGACGGGGCGTCGACGCCGCGCACGACGTCGATGCGCGCGTCGCGCTCGCGGCCCCGGTAGTAGACCGTCGCCGGAGCGCCGCTTTCGACGTTGCGCCACCAGAGAGCCCGAGCGCTCGTCAGTATGCGGAGCTCCCCGCCGCCGGAGCGCCGGGACAGTACGGGAACGAGGTACGTCCTGCCGGAGCGCCGTCCCTCGCAGCGGATCACGATGAAACGCGGGCCGAGCAGCGGGTGCAGCGGCGAGCGCACGACTCGCGCGATGGTCGCGTTCACGCGACGGAACACGGCGGGGATGACCGTCGCCACCATCCACCGTGCTAGTCTGAGCTTCAGCGCGCGCATGGGTATGAGGCTATCGGGGGCGGGTGGGGGTGTCTATTGTCAGTTGTGGAGTTTAGCGATAGCAGACTCAGCGTCTGCTATCGCTTGACGATAACCTTCCTCGTATGCGCAGTAAGGACACTTGTGTCGGCCTGCTCCCCCTTGGTTATCGGGGAGACGAGTCATTAAAGGTTCCAAAGGGTCTCGGTTGTGGCTATTCGCTTCGCCGTGTTTGAGACAATCCATGCCGTGCACCTCATCGTTGGGTCTACCTGCCTAGTTTACCCCGATTCTGTGAGGTGCATCGGGGCAGGGGGGGTGTCTATAATCCACGCCGATGGCGGAGATACAGTCAGACCCTGGCGACTTGATCTCCCTGCGGGAGGCATCTGAACTCTCCGGCTACTCCCTGTCCCATCTTCGACACCTCGTGGCTACCGGCAATCTGTGGGGCAGGAAGATTGGCCGCAACTATGTCACCTCCCGTGCGGCGGTCGATAAGTACAGGCAATCCCCTCCTCCCCCAGGTCGGCCAAAGGAGGGTTGACAATATAAGCGATACCGCTTATATTTATGAAGTGACGCCTACACATGAGAGGAGACCCGCTTGCCACGCGCACAGAAGCCAAGTGCTAAGGGACTTTCCGACACCGTAGTCCCGTATGTAGCGACCTCACCATCATCGAATGGTCGTAGCCGCACGCCAACGAAGGGCCTCCGCAAAATGAAGGAGGCCACTTGGGCTAGCTACGCCAAGTATGCCAAGGCGTATGAGACGGTCGTCGTCGAGGGTAAGGACATTCGGCTTGAGGGGCATCGGCGCGTCAAGACGTTTGGCCCAGGGCAGGACGAAGAACAGCAGTCAACTGTCTGGTCATTCCCTGACCGAGGCAACTGGGCTACCCACAAGGCGAGTTACCGTGGGAACTGGTCTCCTTGGGTACCGAGGAACCTCATTCTCAAGTACAGCGAGCCGGGCGATACGGTGCTCGACCAGATGGTCGGTGGCGGCACAACGCTCGTAGAGTGCAAGCTGCTGGGGCGCCGCGCCATAGGCGTGGACATCAACCGCGATTCGCTCATGCTCGCTATGGACCGGCTGAATTTCGATCTCCCAACTCCGATGGACGACCTGTTGAGCGAACCGCTTCCCGAAATCAAGTTGTTTCAGGGGGACGCCCGTCGCCTTGACGCCATCCCGTCGGACAGCATCGACTTGATAGCGACGCACCCGCCATACGCAAACATCATCCCGTACTCCAAGGCCGCTCCTATCGAGGGTGACCTGTCACAGGTGCACACTCTCAACGACTTCTTCGATGGGATGGCTGCGGTTGCAGCGGAGAGCCTGAGAGTACTCAAGCCCGGCGGCTACGCGGGCATCCTGATAGGCGATACCCACAAGTACGCCCACTACGTGCCCATGGCCTACCGGACGCTGGGCGCGTTCCTCCAGGCCGGGTTCATCCTGAAAGAGGACGTCATCAAATTGCAGCACAATGTTCAGACAGCCCGTACGCGCTGGCGTCCGTGGTTCCTGAGGAACTTCTTGGACACCATGCACGAGCACCTGTTCATCTTCAGGAAACTCCGCCCTGACGAGGATGAACGTAAGTTCTCGGCGAGCAGGCTCTGAATCCAGTAACGGGGAGAGGACGACGTGGACAGCACTGCTTACTTCACCGACATACGCCGCATCGTTGCGGGGACAATCGATGACCTTGATGGTAACGCCATCATTGCTCCCGACGGTGAGATTATTGGCAATGCAGAAGGCTCGATAGCAGAACTCCAGCATGCATTGGCTTGCCTGGACATCTTGGAGTTCCGCTTCCCGCCGGGCACTGAGTAAGCGAAGGGCCGCGTCCTCGTAGGAAGCACGGCCCCTCAGTAAGTGCAAGGGTTATCCCTTCTAAGCCACTGCCGGCCTGTTGCGTGGAGTCGAGTGCAGGGCTGCGCGCCATTCCGTTTCCAACTGGCGAGCAAGTCGGCCATACCCAGCAGCTCCGGTAAACGTGGTTGCCTCGCCCTTCGCGCTGGGGTAGTCCTCCGCGGGGCGCTGGCTCCCTGGGGCAGTAAACCAGAAAGGGTAGTCCGCAACGGTGGTGCTCTGTGTCATAGACCGGAAGTCGGCGAGCGTCAAAGAGGGGTCATCGCTTTGGAGTTTGGTCACGAGTATGGGAGTAAGTGCGGCGTGTCCTGCCGAGGCTCCAATGCTTCCCCAAAGAACAGTGGTGTGCGGCTCCGCATGCGCAGCGGGGTTGACCTCGGCAACCGCAGCCCAGAAGTTCTTTATGACCCTCGAGAGGAATTCCGTTCGTCCTGCCAGCGCGTCCCCAACCATCAGATGGCCACCTTGTTCCATCTGATCCAATAGGGACTTGAGGTCCTCATTGGCGAGCAGGGGCTTAAGGCTGGTCAAGAACGCTTGGAGCTTGACCGGCCTAGTCACGTGGTCATTCGGCATCTGGATGCGCCCATTCCAGCAAGAGTCCGTGTCGCTGTTCAATATGCTGGCTATTCGGGACGCTTCATATTTCCATGCGTCTTGGTCTGGTACCACGGTGTCATTCGCCAGGGTCATTAGGCCAGTCGTCGCCACAGTCATTAGGCCACCCCGGGCACGACTGATGGGGACTTGTATCAGGTCGTAGATGACGGGTCAAACACCCCCTTTGGTCCCGATAGGGCG
>MKWU01001171.1_pt1 | contig 46992 bp, 56 predicted proteins | sample 809101 | NCBI WGS metagenome assembly MKWU01 (sample SAMN05860141, study PRJNA318959) | sponge metagenome | host: Aplysina aerophoba | place: Slovenia: Piran, Adriatic Sea, Gulf of Piran | collected 2013-05-07 | reverse complement strand
CCGACGTTATGCCGTATGTATTTTGAAGGATGCCGAGATAGAGTTGCAGAATTTTCTGGAACTACTTTGAAGTATGTTGCTTGCAATGACTAGACGTGAACTGACCGTCGCTGGATGACATTCAGGGGGCGTTCGAGTCGCTGATGAAGCCGTCGGGTCAGGTGCAGATGGTGGTGCGGTTGTAGAACGGGGCTAACATCGATGGACAGGATAGGCAGGATTGGGATAAGGGGAAATGGACATAAAGGTCGTGCTGGAAGCCTGTGAAGAAGGTGGCTATACGGTATATGTGCCATCATTACCAGGCTGCATCAGTGAGGGGGAGACGAGAGGCGAGGCGCTGGAGAACATTCGCGAGGCGATTGAGCTTTACCTGGAGCCTGTGGAGGACGACTATGTTCTGCAGGGTGATTCGGAGGTATTGGAGCTGGCTCTGTGAGTCCACGGGTCCCGATTCTCGGCTACCGCCAGATAATTCGCGCAATGCAGCGCGACGGAAGGGCCGTAGTAAGGCAACGTGGAAGCCATATTCGAATGCACAAGCATACTCGCGAACCACGCTTAAGGTCACTGTTCCTGCGCACACGCCTGTGAAGCGCCCGACGTTATGCCGTATGTATTTTGAAGGATGCCGAGATAGAGTTGCAGAATTTTCTGGAACTACTTTGAAGTATGTTGCTTGCAATGACTAGACGTGAACTGACCGTCGCTGGATGACATTCAGGGTTTGTTCGAGTCGCTGATGAGGCTGTCAGGTCAGGTGCAGAAGGTGGTGAGGTTGTAGGTTCTAAATTGTTGGATTATTCTGTAAGGATGTGCTATTATCTCGTTGCAGAACATTAGTATTTCTGGAGAGATTAATGGCACTCCCCGAGCCTCAGTCGACGTTCAGAGACCCCATACACGGATACATCGGGGTTTTCGATTGGGAGAAGGAGATAATCGACACCCCAGCATTTCAACGTCTGCGTGGTATTCGCCAATTAAGCCTGACTTCCTACGTCTATCATGGCGCAGAGCATTCAAGATTCGGCCACTCGCTGGGAGTAATGCACCTAGCCGGACGTTTCGCGGAGAGGATATTGAGACGTCCCGCGCATAAGGAACTGCTAGAGGAAAGGCAGGGGTGGTCCGAGCATGAATTTGAAGCCAAAGTTGATCAAGTTGTCCTAGAAGCCCGCCTAGCTGGACTGCTGCACGATATCGGGCATGCCCCTTTCTCGCATACCGGCGAAGCGATGCTGTTTCAGGGAGAGAAACGACACGAACATTACAGTGTTGAAATCATCAGGTCCTCTGAACTGGGCATTGGGCACATAATTGACAGCTTGGAGAGTGATTGGGGCGTGTCAAAGGAGACGGTCTCACAGTTAGTTGATGAGCAAGGATTCTATGAAGTCGGCTTTGTAAAGGAACTGATATCAAGCGTGTGGGATGTCGACAAGATGGACTACCTGCTGCGCGACTCACTTTACTGCGGCGTTCAATATGGGAATTATGATTTAGACAGAATTCTCGATACCGTCACCCTATATGATGAGAGCCCAGACGAAGTGCTCAGATTGGGAATCGAATATGGGGGCATCCACGCAATAGAAGGCTTTATCCTAGCTAGATATTTCATGTTCACGCAGGTCTATTTTCATAGAGTTCGCAGGGCATATGACTTGATTCTGACCGATTTCATATCTGAAGTTCTGAGTGATGTCCTGGGGTCAGGACGCTACCCGGAGGATTTAGGAGAATACCTCGAATGGAATGACTGGAGAGTCTTGTCCGAGATAAGTCATAGAATGGATGAGAGCAAGAGAAACCTAGCGTGGACACTTGCAACTCGACAGCATCCGAAACCAGTCTACGAGGCTGGAGATCATGCTGACACAGCGATTGTAAATCGTGCAATGACAAGATTACGTCGCGATGCACAGCAGCAGTTTCCCGATGTGAAATTCTGGGAAGACAGAGCCATTGACCATCCAGAACGGTTCAGAATGGGTGAAGAGGGTTGGCATATCCGAAGGAGGAATGGGCCCTGGGAGTCACTGGATAGTCTATCAAGAGCGCTATCGGGGCTGGAGGAAATTAGACAGTTTCGATTGTATGCGGATGTCAGAGGCGACGAGGCATTGGAAAATGAAATTGTGGCATTCTGTCGCAGTGTGATGTCCTGAGGGGGAATAAAAATGAGTTCAGAGCAGTTGATGACGAGAAGAATTGCGTTCATTGAAAGGATTGTTCGCAATTCCGAGGACATTGGCAAGACCAAGATTCAGAAGATATTGTATTTCCTGCAAGAATCTCTGGATGTTCCGCTGAATTTCAGATTCCGGGTGCATTATTTCGGCCCGTACTCAGATGGACTTGATGATGCGCTGTCCTTGACTAAGTCCTTAGGCCGTATTGACATCCAACCCGATAGAGACGGGTTCGGCTATCATATTACGCCAGTCGCAGGACTCTCAGATGCGTATTGGCAAGAATACGACATCTCTGAGGATCCTGAGATTGAGACTTCGGTTGAGAACATTGACAGTGCAATTGAAGTTCTCAGCAATCTCGCTATATCTCAAATTGAGCTGTATGCCACGATACATTTCATCGACGGACCAAAAGGCAGAAAACCTAAGGAACAAACAATAGAAACTGTCGGGAAACTAAAGCCTAAGTTTGCTGCTAGTCAAATTGAGGACGCCTACGATACTCTGAAGCAAGTCAATCTGATATAAAGCGATTCTTCGGAGATTCTGTAAACGCACGGACTTGGCGTCGAGGAAGGGTTGGAGGATGACGGCGGTGGCGGCGGTGCGGGGGTTAGTCGGTGATGTATGTGTGGGTGATGACTTCCCAGACGTGGCCGTTTTCGCAGTCGAAGTAGAATCCGCGCCCCTGGTGCTTGTGGTTGATCTTTCCGTCCGTCCTTGAACCGGGGCCGCTACCGAAGGTGATGCCTTCGTCCTTGACGCGCCGGAGGACCGCGTCAAACTCCTCGTCGGAAGCGAGGAAGGCGTAGTGGTTGGAGCGCGGGTTGTTGGAGTTGTCGAAGTCGAGGGTCAGCGTGTCGTTGACTTTGACGGGGGCGAAGTGTCCCCATGTCCCGCTGTACTCCAGACCGAAGAGGCGGGCGATGAACTTTGCGGACTTTTCCTTGTCGTATGCGGGGACGATGGTGTGGTCTAGCTGCAGCGGCATGGCGAATCTCCTTTCGCGTTTGTCTTGCTGACACTTTACACGAAGCCGATGCGCCAATCCAGCGGGGCCTATTGAGCGCGGCCAAAATGCGTTTATGAGGACAGTGCGACGGGACTGCGTTAGGGCATGGGCGGCACGGGCTTACGATGTCGGGTGATATGTGGTACTGAAATATATAGGTCACTCATATATACACGGTCACATTTGTACAAGATATATAGAGTGGCAAGAATATTTCTGGGCAATATTTTCTGCGGCTGCTTGTAGATTGTAAAAATGTTTACATTAGCAAGTAATTATGATAACTTTGCCTACCAATTATGCTAATTGAAGCGAGACCATACCTCGTCATGAGTAGTTTAGTCCCACGGAACCTTTCAAGTCAATTCCATACTGCGTTCGGGGCCTGTCGTGCCTTGTCCTTATCTGGAACGGTCTTCGACTGGGTAATGGCTGGTTGCCGGGGGACTTCTCGTACACGGTTCGGAGGCTCATAGGTGCGAAAAGGTATTGGAAATGGGAATCCCCAAGAGGATGAGGTAGTCCCCCCCAACCTGTTTAAGAGGGTGGAGGGGCATGTTCAGAGCAGGACGCTTTCCGGGCTTCTTGACCTGGTGCCGGCAATTGTAACTATCGTGGTGCTGGTCTTCGTGGTGGAGAAGGCCGACGCCCTGATACGGCCGTTGCCGTTTGTGGCGGATGAGCCGTGGGATTTTGCCGGCGTAGGGTTGATCAGCATCGCGGTCGTCTTCTACCTGGTCGGTCTCGTTAAAATGACTCGCATTGGGAATGGTGTATTCACGCGCAAGAACGAGTTGCTGTCGCGCTTACCGATCATAAAAGCGATATTCGGCGTTACGCAGCAGGTGATGACATCATTTTCCGCGCCGTACAGCTTCAGCCGAGTTGTGTTCATGGAATGGCCCCGGGAGGGGATGATGGCGATGGGATTTGTGACCGGTCGCGCTCTTTCTGTCAAGACCAAGGATTCCATGGCGATCGTGTACATCCCGACGATTCCCAATCCTACCTCCGGCAACATGGCGCTGGTGATGGAGGACGACCTGATAGAGACCGACCTGGAGGTGGAGGACGCGATGAAGCTGGTCTTCTCAGGGGGCATCGTGTTGCCTGAGGTGCTGTCATTTGCGAGGGTGCCACGGGAGAGGCCGGAGGAGCTCGAACTGATTGGCCAGTTCGAGACGGAGTTTCGATACGCCAGTAACTCGAAGCTCAATGGGAGTCAGCAATGATTGAAGCGGCGGCGGTGGCGCGCTGATACTGGAGAGTGCGTGGCGGCCCGTCAGGGGGCGTGCGTAAGAGCTTGCGGGTTCAGGTGCCTACTTGGACGGTGGATGTTATTTTGCGCAGGGTTGAGAGGGCGGACAGTGCGGAAAGCTTCCCGGTCCTGGGATTGGACTCAGAGGGGATGTTCTCAATGAGAATGTTCAGCCTTCCGAATTCGCCTTCGACGGCGATCTCATGGGTGTTCTTGTCCACGGTCGGGTCGGCGTAGATGCGGATGCGGGTCTTATGCGGCCCGATGCCTGCCATGCTGAGCGCGGCGGAGACATTGATGTTTGCGGGGAACAGCTTGCAAGCCTCCAGAGCGGTGCCCTCGTAAACGACGGTAGGCTCGGTGACTGCGTCGAGATCGATTCCTGATACTGCGATGCCCGGAGCGCCTTTCAGCCCGCCTGGGGGCTTGCGCGTGGTCATTGTCAGGGAGTCGATGCGGCCTGCGGACGCGCCGGTAACGCCATCGAGTCCGGCTATCGCACCGGAGGGCACGTAGATGGTGGCGCCGTTTTTCTGAGCGAGGTCGAACAGGTCTTCGCGTTCCAGCAGCGCGCCTCCGCTGAGCGCCATCAGATCCTTTCCGGCGGACAGCGTGGCTTGGGCGATCGATTCCATCGCGCTTGCGGGCGCGGCTTCTATCACGAGGTCAGAAATCTCGACTAGCTGCGGCAGGTCAACCACCGGAGGAGTGCAGTGGAGAGTGGAGGCGAACTTCCCGGCGCGGTCCAGATTGCGGCTGGTGATGCCGGCGAGAATGGCGTTGGGTACAGTACCGGCGTCCAACTCTTTGGCGACCTTGCGACCGATGGTCCCGCAGCCTGCTATTCCGATGCTCTTCTTTGATTTGCTCATGGGGACATGCTATGGGCGCGCATGGAATCTGTCAAAGGCGGACTATGGTTGGCTACCTGGCGTCGAGGTATGCCTGCAGGATGACGGCGGCGGCGGCTGAGTCGGTGCGGCCTTTGTCGCGTGTGTTGGATGCGCCGGACTGGGTCAGCATGCGGTCTGCCTGAACGGAGGAGAGGCGCTCGTCGGCTTGGGTGACTGGGATGGTGGTGCGGGTGGTGAGGGCTTGGGCGAAGTCGAGTGTGATGCGCGCCTGTGCTCCGATGCGGCCGGACATAAGGTAGGGGATGCCGACTAGGATTTCGGCGGCTTCGTGCTGGTTGGCGAGGGCGAGGACAGCGTCTATCGCGGTATCGGTGTCGGGCGTGGCGCGGTCGATGGTGGTGAGCGGCGATGCGAGCATGCCGAGCGGGTCGCTTAGCGCGACGCCGATGCGCCTGTCCCCGACGTCTAGGGCGAGGATTCTCACTAGGCGGTCTTTTCGCGGACGATGTCGGCTGCGCCGTCTATTGCGGCGTCGAGCTTGTCGGGGTTGCGGCCGCCTGCTTGCGCCATGTCGGGGCGACCGCCGCCGCCGCCGCCGATGATTCTGCCGAGATCGCGGGCGTACTCGCGGGCGTCTGCGCCGCTGTCAACGAGGTCGCGGGTGATGCCGACGCTGATGGTGGGCCTGTCGTTGATGACCGCGCCGAGTACTACGATGCCGCTGCCCATCTTGTCGCGGAGCCAGTCGCTGATCTCGCGCATGGCGTCGGCGTTGGAGGCTTCGGTACGCGCCGCAAGAACGGAGACGCCGTTGATGTCCTGTCGTGTTTCGAGCAGAATTTCGGCTGCCTGCAGGGTGTTCTGACGCTCTAATGCCTGCATCTGACGGCGGAGTTCGTCGTTTTCGTCCTGGATGCGCTGGATTGCGGCGGTAAGTTCTGGCGGGGTTGTGTTCAAGGTGCTTGCCAAGGCGTCCTCGCGGTTGAAGCGCTCCCAGACTAGACGCTCGGCTGCGCGGCCGCTGACTGCTTCCAGGCGGCGCATGCCGGCGCCGATGCTGGACTCGCCGAGGATGTACACGCTGCCGACCTCGCCAGTGTGGTGGACGTGGGTGCCGCCGCAGACCTCGAAACTGAAGATGTCGCCGTTTGCTATCTCGATGAGGCGGACGCGCTCGCCGTAGCGGTCGCCGAAGAAGGCTAGCGCGCCGCGCTGTATCGCGGACGAGTAGGTGTCTTCGTCGCGGTGGACGCTGGCGTTCTGGCGAATCTTTTCGTTGACGAGGTGCTGCACCTGCCATAGTTCGTCGTCGGTTACGGGCTGGACGTGAGAGAAGTCGAAGCGCAGGCGGTCAGGTGCGACTAGCGAGCCTGCCTGTCGCACATGGGGTCCTAGCACTTCGCGGAGGGCTGCGTGGAGCATGTGCGTGGCGGTGTGGTTGCGGGCGGTGTCCTCGCGGCGCAGGGGGTCAACTTCTGCCTGCACGGTTTCGCCGAGGCGGACAACGCCGTCGGTGACCTTGCCGAAGTGCATGATGACGTCGGGCATGACTGCCTGGGTGTCTTGGACTTCAATGGTGCCGTCGGGGGCAGTGAGCGTGCCAGCGTCGCCTATCTGACCGCCGCCTTCGGGGTAGAAGGGGGTCTGAACCAGAACCAGTTCGATGCTCTGGCCTGCGGTTGCTTCGCTGACTACCACGTCGTCGGCAATGAGGCCGACAATGGGCGATGATGCGCTGATCTGCTCGTAGCCGAGGAATTGGGTTGCGCCTACGCCGAGGCTCTGGTACTGCTGGATCTTGGCAAGCTCCTCGCCGAACTGGGCGGACGCCCTGCCGCGCTGGCGCTGCGCTTCCATCTCGCGCTCGAAGCCTTCGGTGTCCACGGAAACGCCCTGCTCAGCAGCGATTTCCTGCGTCATTTCGGGTGGGAAGCCGTAGGTGTCCCAGAGGCGGAACATGGTTGAGCCGTCGAGGGTTTTCACATCTTCCAATGCTTCCGTGAGCATGTTGTAGCCGTTCTGGAATGCCTGCTGGAAGCGTTCTTCTTCGAGGCGGAGCACGGTGAGAATGAAGTCACGGTTGTTTACGAGTTCGGGGTAGACCTTGCCCATTCTGTCGATGGTGGCGTCGGCAATTTCGCCGAGGAAGTTGCCTTCGATGCCCAGCCTGCGGGCGTAGCGGATGGCTCGGCGGATGACCCGGCGCAGGACGTAGCCGCGACCTTCATTGCCGGGGACTACGCCGTCTGCGATGAGGAAGGTTACGCTGCGACCGTGCTCTGCGACCACGCGGATGGCGTAGGTGTCGTCGGGGTTGTCGTAGCTCTTGCCGCTGACGCGCTCTACGGCGGCGATGATGGGCGTGAAGAGGTCGGTCTCGTAGGCGGTGTTTACATCTTGCAGGATGCGGACTAGTCGCTCGAAGCCCATGCCGGTGTCCACGCTGGGCGCGGGCAGAGGTGTGCGCGTGCCGTCGAGGTGGTGGTAGTACTGCATGAAGACGAGGTTCCACAACTCGACGTAGCGGTCGCAGACGACGCCGTCCGCCATTACGTTGGTGCAGTTGGGGGCGCAGTCGTCCTGCAGGCAGCCGAATTCTGCGCCGTAGTCGTAGTGAAGCTCGCTGCAGGGTCCGCAGGGGCCTTCGTCGCCTGCCGGTCCCCACCAGTTTTCGTCGTCGCCGTAGCTGTACACCTTGTCGGCGGGAATGCCTTTTGCCTCCCACAGGCCGCGGGTCTCCTCGTCGGTGTTGTGGATTGCGGCGGAGAATTTGTCGAGCGGGATACCGTAGCCTTCGGTCATAAGCTCGACGGCGAAATCGACGGCGTTTGACTTGAAGTAGTCGCCGAAGCTGAAGTTGCCAAGCATTTCGAAGAGGGTGTTGTGGGTGGCGTCGCCGACCTCCTCGATGTCAGGGGTGCGGAAGCACTTCTGGGAGGTGGTGGCGCGCCTGTTGGACGGCTCCGCCTCGCCGGTGAAGTAGGGTTTGAACTGGACCATGCCAGCGGTAGTCAGTAGGAGCGTGGGGTCGCCGACCGGGATCAGCGATGAGCTCGCGTGCCTAGTGTGTCCCTGCGCCTCGAAGTAGCTGAGGAACTTTTCTCGTATTTCGTCGCCGGTCAAGAAGTCTGGCATAGGTGTACCCCGAATGAAAATGTGCTGAGTAATTTTAGCATGGTTGAGGGTGGGAAGCAGAGGATTTCATGCCCAGGCGCCGCGCTGACCTACATAAAAGTGCGCGGCGGCGGATACCTTCGGCGAGTATTTCGGGTTCGTAGAGGGCGAAGTGGGGCAGATGGTGTTAGAAAAATGTGCTGTATGCGGTGAAGACGGTGCCGGGACTCTCAGAATCGGCTATGCTGCCGGTGCTGCATCTCGCTCTTTCATAATGGGATGATGAGAGGGTTTCGTCAGACCTGTTTCCATGTCTTCGACTATCAGGGAGCGGCCAACGGCCTTGAGTGCGCGCTCGATCTGGCTGATGTGAGAGAAGCGATGAGGGGTTAGGAGCGTTTGGATAGTGTGATCGGACATATCCAACTTGGCTTTGAGGTCTTGGGCGCTCAGGTCCTGTTCGCGCATGGCTGTGTAGAGGGTGAGCTTTGCGGCTACGATGATGGGAACAGCGATGAGGACTTGGCCATCGGCGAGTGGGCTGGGTGTAGGGATGTCTTCGCACTTATCAACATAAATGCTAAGGGCGACCGCCAAGCAATCCTCTGCCATCTCCAAAGCCTCTTGCCAGGACCAGGCGCCTGAGATCGCTTCGGGAACATCGGGAAAAGTTATCACATAGGCTTCTCGTCCCGTAGCCTTTGCCTCTTCGTGATCCAAAACAATGTCGCATGGGAATGCATATCGCATTGCCTAGAACTCCTCACGATGAATTTCGAGTTGTCTGAGCATTGCGGCGAAAGTGCGTCGTGGAATCTCGCCGTGCTGTACGATTGTGCTGCGACCGCCAATGGTGAGCTTGCCATGGCTGCCCTTACCGCGAGTGGGATCAAAGTCGAAGATCAATCTATTTCTGCGAGCGTAACGTCGGGCTCTCCTGACAAACTCCCTGCCGTTCATACATTCTATAGTAACACGCGAATTGTGCGGAACTGTTACCGGACGCTCGCCGTTTGCTTATATTATCTCAATTCTCTATGCGACTTTGCGATGCGGTGGATGCCTTCGGTGAGGGTGTCGGGTTCGTAGAGGGCGAAGGCGAGGCGGATGGCGTTGGTGAATGAGTTGGATGCGGAGAAGGCGGTGCCGGGGCGGTAGTTTACGCCGTGTTCCTGCGCGACTGGCAGCAGGTCGTCGGTGTTGGTGCCGTCGGTGAAGGTGAGCCAGAAGAAGTATCCGCCGCCGGGTGCGGTGAACTCGACGGCGTCGCCGAGGTGGTCGCGGAGGGCCGTTGCCATTGCTGAGACGCGCTGGGCGTAGGTGCGGCGAAGTAGGGCGATGTTGTCTTGCAGCATGCCGTGTTCGAGGACGGCGTGGACTAGCGTGGATGTGAAGTGGTTGAGGCCGCCGCCGCTGATTGTGAGGCCGGCGTTGGCGAAGCGCTGAATTATCGGAGGGCGAGCCTGAAGCCAGCCGGTGCGGAGGCCGGGGCCGAGAATCTTGGAGAATGAGCCGAGCGAGATTACGCAGCCGTCTTCGGAGTCGTCGAAGGATGCGATTGGTGGGGGAGGTGGCGTGCCGTAATGGAGCAGGTTGTATACCTCGTCGGCTAGGACTAGGAAGTCGTGATGCTGTGCGAGTTCGACGAGGGTGCGGCGGCGGTCGGCGGGGAGGACGCTGCCGCTAGGGTTCTGGTAGGTGGGGATGATGTATAGCATTCTGGGGCGCGGTGTGTCGGGGGAGTTTAGCATCGCTTCGAGGGCGTCCGTACGCAGGCCGTTAGCGTCGGTGGGGACGCCTACGACATTGAGGCCGTGGTCCTCGAAGATGCTCTGGATGAGGTAGTAGGTCGGCTCTTCGACGAACACGGTGTCGCCGGTCTGCGTGAAGAGCGTGGTGGTGTGGTCTATCGCCTGCGATGCGCCGGCGGTTAGGAAGAGTTCGCTGGGTGACACGGGCGATGTGTAGGACTCCTGGGCGGTGAGGAAGTCGGCGAGGGAGTGCAGGAGGGGGCCGTAGCCCTGTGTGGCTCCGTACTGAAGGGGGACGGGGGTACCATCAGCAAGGGCGATTTCTGTTGCGCGGCGCAGCATGTCGGTCGGGTGCAGATGCGGGGACGGGTGGCCCCAGCCGAGGTCGATGACGCCTTCGGGGATGGAGATCAGGAGGGATGGGAGCGAGGATTCTATGCGTGTCAAGGCTATGAAACGGGGTCTAGCCCTGCCTCTTGGCGGGCGTCGTTGATGTGGTCTCGGATTCGCAATTCGAGCGGGGCTATCTCGTAGCCTATGTCGGCGAGCATGCGGCTGTTGTCAACGAGGTATATGTGCGGGACCTTGCGATCGCCGGTCGTGATATGCGCGTCAGGGATGATGTCTCGCACGATGTCCGCCATATCGCCGATGTCGCAGAGGTGGCCGCCGCTGATGTAGACGGGGTGGTTGAGGTTTTCGGCGAGGGCGGCGCGGACGAATATCTGGGCGGCGTCCTCGGCGTGAATCATTGGTGAGAGCTCGGTGGGATCGAAAGGCAGGTCTATGGGCTTGCCTATGGCGGGGAGCGAGATCATGAGACCGCCGATCATGCCGGTCATGCCTGTTACGCGACCATGCCCGAATACGGTGCAGATGCGGATGCCTCGCAGGTCGAGGCCGTAGAGTTCACGGTAGCGGGCTGCGGAGAAGTCGTTGACTGCCTTGGTCATGCCGTAGAGGTTGTGTGGCGCGGGTAGGTCGTCTTCGTTGACGGGCCTGTCGCCGAATGTCTCCTGTACGCCGTAGACCGCTATGGAACTGGCGTATACGACGCGCTCGATGCCGCACCAGCGTGCTGCCTCAAAGACGTTGTTTGTGCCGCCGATGTTGACCTGCATGCTGAAGTGGGGGCGGTCTTCGGTGTCGGGTGGGAGGAGGGCTGCCATGTGGACGATGCGCGTTACTCCGTGGGTGTTGCAGGCTTCGAGGATGTGCGGGAGCTGGGTTACGTCGCCGCGGTAGTAGGATACGCCGTCCTGCTGCGCGGATGGCGGCGCGAGGTCGAAGCAGACGACCTGCTCGCCGCGGTCAGATAGCTCGCGGACGATGCGCCTGCCGATGAAGCCGTTGCCGCCGGTTACCATTACTGACATGATTTCACCTTCGAGTGCGTTTGCTTACAGGACCTGCCAGAGGCGGCGGCCGTTGGAGCGGATGACCTTGCCGATGTGCTGGTCGGGGTGGAAGTGGCCGGCTGCGATGACATAGCCTTCGTCTTCGGCGCGCTGCAGGATGCCGTGGCGGCTGCGGCGGCTGTCGGGCTTGCTGGTGTCAACGCCGGCGCACCAGTCTGGCTCCTGTATCTGGACGCTGCTGTGGATGGCGTCGCCAACAATCATCGCCTTTTCGCCTTGCGAGCTGATTAGGATTATCTGGTGGCCGGGTGTGTGGCCGGGAGTGTCGAAGGTGGTCATTTCGTCGGTGATGTGGTGACCGCCGTCGACGAGGTCCATCAGTCCCAGCTCTTCGAGGGGGATGACGCTGTCGCGGACCTGCGGCGAGTATGCGAGGTGCTCGGGCTGGGTGAAGTGCTCCCAGTCGAGGCGCGGGACGAGGTAGCGGGCGTTGGGGAAGTAGGGCTTGGGCCCGTCGCCGGTGTGGTCGACGTTCCAGCCGACGTGATCGCCGTGCAGGTGGGTGTGGGCGACTATGTCGATGTCCTCGGGGTTTGCACCTTGAGCGCGGATTGCGTTGAGGAGGTCGCCCCTGACGTTGCCGCGGTCGGCGTGGGGGCCGGGGCCCATGCCGGTGTCAACCATTACTGTCTTGCCCATGGAGCGGACGAAGAAGTGGCCGTAGTAGAGCTGGATCTGGCCGTCTTCGAGGATGTCCTGGTATGGCTCCCAGTCTGCCGCGGTGACGCCCTCGAAGAAGGCGTCGGGCGGGCGCGCAGGTGGGATCATGTCGAGTGCGAAGACTATTTCGGCGTTGCCTACTCGGATACGGTCAGCCATGGGGTTCCTCCAGGGATTCTTGCAAGAATAGAAGGGATGGACAGGATAGCAGGGAGTAAACCTGACTTTCCTGTCCATCGAAGTTGGTTCTGGACTATGGCTTGGCGTTTTCCATGAGGATGGTGACGCCCATGTCGATGTATTTGGTACGAAGGGCGGGGTCGTAGCTGCGGAAGGATACGCGGGTTGTGGTGCCTTCCAGCTCCTTGAGCACGTGCTGCACGCAGTCGTCAACGGTCTGGAAGGGATGCTTGGGGTGCTTCTCGATGTCGCCGAGAAGGTCGTTGGGACCCCAGGTGAGGCAATCGACGCCTTCCATGGCGAGCTGGGGAGCGTCGCTGGTTGCCTTGATGGACTCCATCTGGAGGCAGAGCCAGCCGTGGCTGTTCCACCACTCGGCGTACTCGAGCCTGTCCTCGCGCCCCTGCACCTTCCAGCGGGCTGCGCCACCCCAGCTGCGCTTGCCGAACTGGGGATAGTAGAAGTAGTCCACCGCTTCCTGCGCTACGGAGAGGTCTTCAACCTGAGGCACTTCGATGCCAGCGGGGCCGAGGTCGAGGATGTTGCCGATGAGGTATGCGTGGCGGGTGTGCTTAATGCGGAACTGCGCGGGGATGTCGAGTTCGGCGGCGTACCCGCAGAACTGTACGAGTGTCTCTTCGTTGAAGGGGCCGTGCTGGCTGTCGGTGTGGATGAAGGCGTAGTCGTCCTTGCCGATGATGTCCTCCATCTGGCTCTTTGAAGCGTTGATGGGCACCGATACACCGATGAGAATTTCGCCGTCGCGTATTCGTTGCTTCATGTCTGTGCTGTTGGGCATGTGTCTGTCCTCCGTCTGGTGATTTTGATGGGGGATATGATACCAGACGGGGGAGGGATGTGGATGGAGGGGATAGACGCGGGATTATTTTGAGCGGAGGGCGGCGAGGACTAGGGATGATTCATCTCAAAGAGCGTCGCAGAACTCGTCAACTGTGAGTCTTGCTGAACGAATCAGAGTTCGTAGGGTCCCTTTAGAGACACGCCTGTGGTTCGGGACAGACAGGGTTGCAATTTCGCCCTGCTTTGTCAGGATAATGTGACTGCCCCTTTGCCGAGCTACATTCCAACCAAAACGCTGGAAGTTCCTAACGGCTTCCCTGCCACTCAGGTTGGGAAGTGGAGGCATTATAGCGCCACTTCCACCTGCTCGGTCTCTACGGTCAGTGGGTAGCCTTGCTCGGCGCGTACTTCGAGGCATAGAGTAATTGCCTCGCGAATATTGTTGAGAGCCTCTGACCTTGTTTGACCTTGGCTTACACAGCCGGGTATAGCCGGACATTCGACGACCCAGACCTCGTCCTCGTCCTGGTAAAGAGTCACCGTGAGTTGCATTGCTCTTTCCTCTTAATTGCTTTCCCATTCCATCGTCTACACAGGGAAGCATAACACAAGGAGAATTGGTGCTATGTCAGCGGCGGAGGGCGGCTAGGGCTAGGGATGCCCAGGCTGCCATTAGGGAGATGCCGCCGATGGGGGCGATTGCGCCGAAGATGCCGATGCCGGTGAGGGCGAGCATGTAGAGGCTGCCGCTGAAGAGCAGGATGCCGAGGGTGAAGAGGGCGGCGGATGCGGTTAGGATGCGGGTCTGCCAGCGCATGGAGAGGATGCCGACGGCTAGCAGTGCTAGTGCGTGGTACATCTGGAAGCGGGCGGCTGTCTCGAAGGTGCTGAGGGAGCTTGCTTCAAGGGTGTCGCGGAGGGCGTGCGTGCCTGCTGCGCCCGCAATGACGGAGATGAGGCCGAAGATGGCGGCGATGGCGATAGTGGTGCGGGGCATGGTCTGTTGCAAGGTCAGTCCTTTAGTCGAGTGTCGGCATATTTGGGATGCACATCCTCATATAGACCATTTTAACATCGCGCCGCGCCGATGACGGGTCGTAAGAGGGCGTCAGCACGGAAGGGTGGGCGTCGAGTTGGTATAATTTCGTTGTGATGAGATTGATGATAGGTGTGCTGGGTCTGCTATCGCTGGTGGTGACGGTCGGGTGCGTGGATAACAGTACGGCGTATGTACGGCAATCTACGGCGATTCCTGTCGTTTTGCCCTCGCCGACCATTGTGGCTGCGTTACCGCCCACCGTGACGACACCGACACCTGCGACGGCTTCCGAATCGAGCGAGGCTGCTGCCGCAAGAGACGCCGTCGCCTTATCCACTGCCGTGCCCTCGAAGCTGCGGGACGAGTCTCCGCCGTCAATCCGGCCGGAGGCGCTGGAGAAGATGGAGGTCGAGCGGGTTTTTCCGGAGCTGTCGTTCAAGCGTATGGTGGGGATGGCCTATGCGGAGGATGGGAGCGACAGGCTGTTCGTCGTGCTGCAACGCGGGGTGATCGTGAGTTTTGCGAACGAGCAGGGTGTGGAGGAGGCGGATGTCTTTCTGGACATCGAGGAGCGGGTGAGCGACAGGGGGAATGAGGAGGGGCTGCTGGGGCTTGCGTTTGATCCAGAATACTCTGCGAACGGTTACTTCTATGTGTATTACTCGGCGGCGAACCCGCGGAGGTCGGTGCTGTCGCGATTCACGGTGGGCGGCGGAGTCGCTGATCCTGACAGCGAGCGGGTCATTTTGGAGGTCGAGCAGCCGCATTCCAATCACAACGGCGGGCAGATTGCGTTTGGGCCTGACGGGTATCTGTATGTCGGACTTGGGGATGGAGGGAGCAGGGGCGATCCGCAGGGGAACGGGCAAGACCTGTCCACGCTGCTCGGGTCGATCATTCGTATAGATGTGAGTACGCTGGACGAAACGGGGTCGTATGCGATACCGGCGGACAACCCGTTCGTCGGGGTGGAGGGCGCGAGGGGCGAGATCTGGGCTTATGGCATTCGGAATCCGTGGCGGTTTTCGTTTGACAGGGAGAGCGGGGAGTTGTGGATGGCGGATGTGGGACAAAACAGGTTCGAGGAGGTGGACATCGTCAGGCGGGGGCTGAACTATGGCTGGAATGTCATGGAGGGCAGTTCGTGCTTCAAGCCGAGTCGCGGGTGCGATGCGCAGGGGTTTGAGTTGCCGGTTGCGGAGTATGGCAGGGATGGGGGTTGTTCGGTGACGGGCGGGTATGTGTATCGGGGGGACAGGCTGCCTTCGCTGTATGGCGCATACATCTATGGGGACTTTTGCAGCGGGAAGATATGGGGGCTGCGATATGAGGACGGGCGGGTGACGGAGCAACTGGAGCTTGTGGATAGCAGGCTGGAGATCTCGTCGTTCGGGGAGGACCAGAGCCGGGAGATGTTTATCCTGTCGTTCGATGGGGGGATATACCGGCTGGTGGCGGGTGGGCGTTAGCTGTGGTGTGTCATTAATCGGCTGATACGAAGTTTTCGACTTTGATTTGCGCCGCTCTTTCACGAGCTTGCCAAAGGTCATAAGCCATCTGCATTCGCAGCCAGGTTTCCGGAGTCGAACCGAACGCCCGAGAGAGGCGAATTGCCATCTCCACCGATACCCCAGTCCTTTCGTTGACGAGTTCGGAGAGCGCTTGACGGGTTACGCCCAAGCCTTCGGCCGCTCTTGTAACCGTCAAGCCCAGTGGCTCAAGGCATTCATATTTGACAATTTCGCCGGGGTGAGGCGGGTTGATCAGGGGCATTGAGTTGCCTCATTGGTGATGGGTCTAAGTCATCGAGCGCCGCTAGCGTTCTCGCCATGCGCTGGATTTGGGGATATTTCACCCTCCATCCCCTGCCTTCGAAGGGGCAGGCTCTAGCCTTTCCCCATTGAAGGTTCATAGGGGTAGGGTATTCAGGATTCAAGGTGTGACATTTCTGTACTCTATGTCGTCCGGATTTTCCTTGTCATTCAGCAAGAAATGAGGAATCTAGCATCCTTAATAACAAATGGGCCGGTCCTATAGCAGGAATTTTAGATTCTTCACTCCGCTGCGCTGCGTTCAGAATGACAGTGGGTTGAGACGCTGCGTTCAGAATGACAGATTAGATGAAACTCTCTTGTTTCAGACTCTATATACCCCTGTCAACCAAACATGGGGGAAGGGATTTGTTATTGGTGATGATGCGCAGCCCCACATGTTTCTCATTTTCTTGACAGGAACAGACCATAGGTACACAATTTCAGGCAGTGTTTGAGGATTGTAGCAGACGCGCGAATTGGCGATGTGGAAAGGAAATCTGAGATGACTATGATGCCTGCGGCGGTGGCGACAGGACTGAGGGAATTGCGCTGCGATGAGGTGCCCATACCTGCGTTGGAGCCGGGGCATGCCTTGGTGAAGACGATGCTGGGGTCGATATGCGGGAGCGACCTGCATATCGTGTATATGGGCTGGAACGCGCACGAGTTTCCGCTGCCGCACGGGTATCCGGGGCACGAGGGCGTGGGCGAGGTTGTTGATCCGGGCGACACTTCGTTCTCTGAGGGGGACCTGGTGCTGACGGCGCCGAATATCTGGAAGTCGAAGGTATTTGCCGGGTACCAGATGATCGAGGAGCAGTTTTTGCTGAAGCTGCCAAAGGATGTGCCGCCGGCGCACCTGCTGATGGCACAGCAATTGGGGACGGTGGTGTTCGGGGCGCGCAAGCTACCGCCGCTGCTGGGCAAGACGGTTGCGGTGCTGGGGCAGGGATCGGTCGGGCTGTTCCATGACTTCATGCTTCGGCGGCTGGGAGCGCACCGTATCATCGCGGTGGAGCCGGTGGAGGCGCGGCGAGAGCATGGCGCAAGGATGGGTGTTGATCACACGATTGATGTTACGGGCAACCGGGCGACTGATGCTGTGCTGGACCTGACGGGCGGCGAGGGCGCGGATGTGGTGATCGAGGCGTGCGGAAGCGTGGAGACGCTGAACCAGGCGCTGAAGGTGGTGAAGCCGCTGGGCACGATTGCGGTGTTCGGGCTTCCGCCGACGATGGAGCGAATACCGTTCGACTGGGATACTTTCTTCCGCAAGCGGCTGGACCTGTATACGACGTTCGGAGCGCAGGACGAGCCGGGGCTGCCGGCGTTCCAGCTTGCGGCTGACTTCATCACAAAGGGCGAGATTGATATGGCGCCGTTTGTGACGCACCAGTTCCCGGTGGAGCGAGTGCAGGAGGCGTTCGACCTGGCGGAGTCGCGCGAGGACGGGGCGCTGAAGGTGTCGCTGACGTTTGAGTAGGTGATAGGGCGGAGCTAACAGGATTTGGAGGATGGGGAGGAATTTTTCTCCCTTTCCCCATCCCATTGACAAGCTCAGGACGGGCTACAGCCTTCCCCCATCGAGGGGGAAGGTTTTTTGCTGCCCTCACCCAGAGAGAGAAGGGACAGGCCTGGTAGGGATCAGGCGTCTTCGGTTTTGAGCATGGATACGCCCATTGCGCCGAGCAGTAGTGGGAGTGCGGCGTCGATGATAATCCATGCGAGGGAGACGGCGTCGGGGCCGATGGCGTTGTATGCGGGGCTGAGCAGGTTGAAATAGTTCCAGAAGAAGATGATGCCGATGAATACGATGCCGTAGAAGACGACATTTGCCGACAGGAACTCGCGGGTGACGACCGTCTCATTCTCAGCACACGCGTTGCGCTTGCGGATGTGGCCGAAGATGATGGTCAGGACGATGGCGACCGCCATGATGGGGTCGAGGATGTTCCATAGCGGGGCGTATGGCTGGGATTCGCTCGATGCGTGGTAGAGCGGCTCGACTACGGTGTGGATGGCGACGGCGGCACCGACGACGATGAGCAAGATGCCTATGATTTTCTTGAGCATGTCCATTAGTTGTTGCTCCTTTTGTCTGCTACTTCCATAGCGCGATTTCCGTTTCGCAGCAATCCCATGCCTTCGCCGGGACAGGCTTTAACCTTCCCCTATCAAAGAGGGAAGGGCATTAAGCGCTACAACGACCTATTCCTCGGTGCCAGCGAGGAGGAGGTGAACGCCGAGTGCGCCGGCGAGGATGGGCAGGCCTGCGTCGACGATGATCCATGTGAGAGCGACGGCGTCGGGGCCGATGGCGTTGAATGCGGGGCTGAGCAGGTTGAACCAGTTCCAGAAGAACATTATGCCGATGAATAGGAAGCCGAAGAAGATTGTGTTGGCTGTGAGGAATTCGCGGGTGACCGTTGTTTCGTCTGCGGCGTCTGCGTCGCGCTTGCGCAAGTAGCCGAAGATGAGGCCGAGAATCACGGTTATTGCAGAGAGCGGGTTGATGATCGCCCAAACGCCTTCGCTGTTGCCGCTTCCGGACTGGCTGCTGTCGAAGTAGAGTGGTTCTACTATGGTGTGTACGGCTACTACTACCGCTACCACGAGCAGGATTATGCCTACGATTTTCTTGAGGATGTCCATGCGTTGCCGCTCCTTTCGTCTGCGGTTACGTTGTCACTACCGATTGCCCGCTTCGGGCGTCCATCTCTGGATTCCCGCCTGAGCGGGAATGACGGGCATGTCTAGTCGTCGTTGCCGCCGCGCAGGAGGTGCATGCCGAGCGCGCCCCATAGCAGAGGGCCCACGGTGTCGACGATGATCCAGACTATGTGGCGGTCGGTGTCTTGCGGGTCGGTATCGACTAGCAGGTCGAACCAGTTCCAGAAGAAGAGCATTGCGATTGCGATGAAGCCGTAGAAGAGGATGTTGGCTTCGAGGTAGCGACGCGTTACGATGCGGTCGAGGCCTGCTGCTTCGAGGCTGTGCTTTCGCAGGTAGGCGAAGATGACGCCGAGCGCTGCAGCAACGGCCATCAAGTAGTTGAGCGGCGGCCAGAGGAAGGGCAGGATTTCAAGCTGGTCGACGACGAAGTATATGCCGACTAGCACGGCAGTCAGAAGCAACACTGCTCCCACCACTCGTCTTAGTGCATCCATCTCCACCTCCTGTACATCCGTCTACCTGAATGCGCTTTTTCCTGCTGAGACATATATGAGACTAAATGTCTGCGGTGGATTATATCACAGATTGTTGCTTGTGGATGCCGCTGAAAAAGGCGAATTCGCCATCGAACAACTAGCCACATGGGGCCACATGGGGACTGAGCAGGTCTTTACCCTCACCCCCAGGGAGCAGGGACGTAGAAGCGCAGGGCTATTCCTGGTAGCGGGGGTGCCAGCCTGGTCCTGCCCAGGTGGTTATCTTGCGGGGGGTGATGCGGATGTAGGCGCGGGGCATGTGCTTGGTTTCTTCGTAGTATCGGGTGCCTGCTTCCTCGCCCTGGTAGCGGACTGCCCAGTGCTTCCAGTCGCCCATCCAAGCGCTGTCAACAATCCTGGCAGTGCCTTCGACGATAACGCGGGTGTAGGGCGCTTCACAGGTGTCGATGCAACAGGACACGCGCCCGTCGTAACGGATGTGCGACACCCAGTTTGCCGTGCGCCTGCCGGCGACATAGAATTCCTCGCCATCGTAGTCGTACCAGATGGGCGCGACGTAGGGGTAGCCTTCTGACGTGAGGGTGGCGAGTTTCATAAGGTGTGCGCCGGAGTTCAGGAATTCGTTGAGTTGCTGATTGGTTAGGCGGGGCATAAGATACTCCTCATGAGGTGGTCTGTCGGATTGTCAGTATATCAGTTAGTCGGTAATCTTATTGCTGATGGGATGCGTGGGTTCCTGCTTCCCGTGTTTGTGCAAGGGGCTGGCTCTGTTCAGGACAGAGAGATGCTTCGCAGGAATGGCGGGGAGCGAGTCGAAATAACCTAACTTTCCATGATATGGAGATGCTATGAGTGAGATGCATGAGCTTGGGGTGGTTGAGGCGGCGGGGATGATTCGGAGCAGGGCTGTGTCGGCGGCGGAACTGATGGAGGCGCTGCTGGCGCGGTGTGATGCGCTGGATGGTGCGCTGAAGGTGTGGGTTACGCTGGACGGTGATGCTGCGATGGCGGCGGCGAGGGAGCGGGACAGTGAACTGGCGAGCGAGGGAGCGCGGGGGCCGCTGCATGGGGTGCCGGTGGGCATCAAGGACATCTACTTCACGCGGGGAGTGTTGACGACTAGCGGCTCGACGATATACGCGGAGTTTGTGCCGGAGTATGACGCGACGACGGTTGCGCTGCTGAGGCAGGCGGGCGCGGTGATAATGGGCAAGACGGTTACGACTGAGTTTGCGTGCGGGGATCCCTCGCCTACGGTGAGCCCGTGGAATGCGGTGCATACGCCGGGCGGGTCGAGCAGCGGGTCTGCGGTGGGCGCGGCGGTGGGGATGTTTCCCGCTGCGCTGGGGTCGCAGACCGGGGGATCGATCGTGCGGCCATCTTCGTACAACGGGATTGTGGGGCTGAAGCCGACGTTTGGGCGGGTCAGCAGGCATGGCGTGTATCCGGTGTCGGAGTCGCTGGATACGATGGGGCCGATGGTGCGGAGCGTGGAGGATGCGGCACTGATGTTGAATGTGCTGGCGGGCCATGACATCAACGATGCGGACTCGTCGGAGCGACCTGTGGAGGACTATCTGGGGGCGGCGCAGACGAAGATCGGGCCGCCGCGAATCGGGCTGGTGCGGCAGTTCTTCATGGAGCAGTGCGATGATGAGACGCGCGCGAACACGGAATCGATGGCTGAGAAGCTGCGCGATGCGGGTGCGGCGGTCGAGGAGGTGTCGCTGCCGGTGGACTTTGATGCGGCGCTGGTGGGTCAGCGTGCGTTGATGTCGGTGGAGGGGGCGCAGGTGCACGAGGGCAACTTTGCGGTGCGGGCGGACGAATTCTCGGCTAATGTGCATGGACTGATCGAGCAGGGGTTGGGGACGCCTGCGCTGGAGTACCTGAAGGCGAAGCATTTGCAGAGTGAGTTCAGACGTGGTGTGCAATCGGCGATTGGGGGCTATGATGCGCTGCTGATGCCGACTACTCCTGCTGCTGCGCCGCCGAGCCGCGAGACTACGGGCGATCCGAAGTTCCAGTCGCCGTGGACGTTCGGAGGATTCCCGGAGATTACGCTGCCGTCGGGGCTGAGCGAGGGCGGGATGCCGCTGGGCGTGCAGCTTGTGGCGGGGCACTTCGAGGAGGCGAGGCTGCTTGCGGTGGCGGCGTGGTGCGAGGCGGTGGTTGGGGTGCGGTTGACGCCGATGGGGACGTAGTATGTGATGAACTTCGTCTCGGGGCTGCGTTATAATGCAGGCGTATGGAAGTCATAAACGGATGTCGGAGGCTTCGCATGGCGACTACCAAGACAGTTACTAAATCTTGGCTTGAGAAGTATCCCAAGAGTTTCTACGACGAGCCGGAGCCGGAGGACCGAGTGCTGCAATTTCCACCCCTGTACCGAGTGATAGGCATCCTGTTTGAGATGTACAAAGACAGCCCGGATGTGTTTGCCACCGGGGGAGGGTTCATACTCTACGACGAAACCAACGGCAACCGGCGCGTCGCTCCGGACTTCCTCATCGCCTTCGGCGTGGATGCGGTGTATATTCGCGATAGCGAAATGCCTAACTACTTGGTATGGGAGATTGGCAAGGTCCCCGATTTCGTGATGGAGGTGGCTTCTGAGAGCACTGCGGCGAACGACCTTGGCCACAAGCGCGAGTTGTATGAGAGGCTTGGGGTGCAGGAATACTGGCGGTTCGACCATAAGGGCGGCGAATATTACGGGCAGCCGCTTGCGGGCGAGAGGCTGGTTGACGGCGTGTATCAGCCGTATGAGATTCTGGCAGATGAAGATGGTTCGTTGAGGGGATACAGCGAGCTGCTGAACTTGGTGTTCCACTGGGATGGGCAGGAATTCGATGCGCTGGACCCTGAAACCGGCATGACGCTGCACAGGATCACCGTTGCCGAAGCGCGTGCCCAAGCTGCCGAAGTGCGCATAGCTGAAGAGGAAGCGCGTGCCCAAATCGCCGAAGCGCGTGCCCAAGCTGCTGCAGCGCGCGCCGATGAATCAGAGGCGCGTGAACGCGAGTTGCTGGAAGAAATTGCTCGCCTGCGCCAACAGCAGTCCTGACAGCCGCACACAGCGCGGAAATCATTGCCATTCTTGCGGTTGCGGCGTGGTGCGAGGAGGTGATTGGGGTTCGGTTGACGCCGATGGCGCCTAGCGCCTAGGGGCGTATTCGGCGAGGTGCTGGCGGAGGAGGACGCGGGCGCGGTGGAGGCGGGATTTCAGGGATGAGACGGTGATGTCGAGGGCTTCGGCGGCTTCCCTGCTGGACAGGCCTGCGACATCTCGCAGCACTACGGCTGCGCGGAGTTCGGGCTGCAGCATCGCGATGCCTTCCTGAATTTTGTCGCCCAGCTCAGAGTTGATCGCGGAGGGTTCCGGCGCTTCTTCCCAGCTTGGGACTTCAAGGTTCTCTATGCCGACCCAGCGCAGTTCGCGGGCGCGCTTCTCGCGTCTGATTCGCATGAGCGCGGCGTTCACGGTGATGCGATAGAGCCAGGTGGTTACGCGGGACTCTCCACGAAAGCGGTCGAAGGCGCGGAATGCGGAGATAAAGGCTTCCTGCGCGACTTCTTCGGCGTCGTGCGGGTTGCCCATCATCTTGTAGGCGACGTTGTACACGAAGTCCGAATACGCCTCGACGATTTCGTCGAAGGTCTCCGGCGCTGAGTCTTGTGCTGTTGTTTCGTGTTGATTAGACATATCTCTTGCATCCAATTGTAAGTGAGAGCATCCAATAAGTAAAAGTCTGTCGGCTTGCGCCATGTAGGTTTGCTGATATACTTGCACTTGGCTAGAGGTTGAGTTCTGGGCGAAAAAATGATGATGTCCTTTAGGTCCCGCATTCTCAGATTGATTGGGCGCAGCGCATTGCCGCAGCCCTGTGAAGAGGCGCGCGCGCACTCGTCGGACTACATCGACGGGGAGCTTGACGCGACGCTGGAAACGAGAATTCGCACGCACCTGAGCGACTGCCATTTGTGCGAGGCGTTCTTCCGCACGCTGCGCGAGACGATTAATGCGCTGCGAGGTATGCCGACGCAGACTGCGCCTGCCGGATTTGCGGATCGGGTGCGGGAGAATATTCGAGGCTGAGTAAGTATCCCTCCTAGTCGCCAACTTCTCTACATAGATTCACCCCCATCCTAGCCTTTCCCCATCAAGGAGGAAGGGATTTATTTGTGCCATGAAGATTGCAGTTTGCATCAAGCAGGTTCCGGTGGTCTCGCTGCTGAAGTTTGACAACGAAACGCGGCGGGTCGTGCGCGATGGTGTGCCGAGTGAGGTGAATCCCTTCGATGTGCTTGGGATGTCGCTTGCCGTCAATCTGAAGCAGGCGCATGACGCGGAGGTGGTGGTGTTCACGATGGGGCCGCCGCAGGCGCGGGATGCGCTGGTGCAGTGCCTGGCGATGGGCGCGGATAGCGCGGTGCATCTGAACGACAGGGCGTTTGCGGGGAGCGACACGCTGGCTACGGCAAGGGCGCTGGCACTGGCGCTGAAGCAGGATGAGTATGACCTGATTATATGCGGGCGCAACAGCGTGGATGCGGAGACGGGGCAGGTGGGCGCGGAGATCGCGGAGATGCTGGACCTGCCGCAAGTGAGCGCGGTGCGGCATCTTGAGGTGGGTGCTTCGGATGGCGGTTCATCCGTTACGGTGGAGCGAATCACAGATGAAGGGCATGATGTGGTGCGGTGCGAACTGCCTGCGCTCATAACGGTGACTGAGGATGTGGCACCGGAGATATATCCGAGGCGGGCGGAGCGGCAGGCGGCTGCTGAGAAGCCCGTTGAGACGCTTGCCGCTGCCGACCTAAGCGATGACCTGTCGGTGTTTGGTACGGACGGGTCGCCGACGTGGGTGAGCGAGATTTACTCCATCGAGCCGGAGCGCGAGGGCATTGTTGTACGGGACAAAGCGGCGGATGAGGCGGTTGGTGAGCTGATGGCGTATCTCGATGGGCGTGGGGCTTTCGATGGTGGTGGGAGCGAGTCTTCCGATGTGGCGATTGCACGCGGAGGACGGCGTGAGGGCGGGGATGCTGGTGCTATCTGGGTGCTCGCGGAGACGCTGGGTGGAGAGTTGCGTCCGGTTACGCTGGAGTTGCTTGGGCGGTCGTGCGAGCTGGCGGATTCGCTGGGGACATGCTTGGAGGCGGTGCTGATTGGTGATGATGTGGCGCAGCATGCGGACGCGCTGACTGCGTATGGCGCTGATGCGGTGTGGGTGGCGCAGGACGGGCGGTTGGCAGATTACGAAGTGTCGCAGTACACTGCCGTTCTGGCGGACGCGATACGTGAGCATAGCCCATACGCGGTGCTGCTAGGTTCGACGGTGATGGGCAGGGAGCTTGCTGCGCGGCTGGCGGGCAGGCTGTCGCTGGGACTGACGGGGGACTGCATCGGGCTGGAGGTGGATGACGAGGGTCGGCTGGTGCAGCTGAAGCCTGCTTTCGGGGGTAATATCGTTGCGCCGATACTTTCGAATACGAAGCCCTATATGGCGACTGTGAGGCCGGGGTTGCTGACTCCAGTCGTGCCAGACGAAGGCGTTGAGGCTGATGTGAGATCTTTATCGCTGGATGGTCTGGGCGAGTCGCGGGTGAAGATTGTCGAGCGAGTGGCGGATGAGTCGGCGGAGGGGGCGGAACTTGACAGCGCGCATACAATAGTGAGCGTGGGCAAGGGCATTGGCGGGCCGGAGAACCTGCCGCTGCTTCGGGAGCTTGCCGATGCGCTAGGCGCGCCGTTGGGAGCGACGCGCGATGTTACCGAACTGGGGTGGCTGCCGCGCCAGTACCAGATAGGGTTGTCGGGCAAGTCTGTTTCGCCGAACCTGTACTTTGCCGTTGCGCTGAGCGGGGTGTTCAACCATACGGTCGGAATTGGCAAGGCAGGTACTGTGGTGGCGATCAACAGCAGCGCACGGGCGCCGATATTCCAGTCGGCGGACTTCGGGATTGTGGGAGACTATATCGAGGTTGTGCCGGAGCTGATCAGGGCGTTGGAAGCGCGTAACGATTGATAGGATTGATGGGGCACTACATCACCCCCATCCTAACCCTCTCCCGCGGGGAGAGGGGACTATTGAGAGCAAAAGAACGAGAAAGGGGAATGAAAATGGCAGATACGACGGTTACGACACGGAAGAATGGGCCCCTGATGGTGCAGGGTGGCATCAAGATTATGGATGCGGACGGCAATGAGATTGCCATCGACGGGGACAGCGAAATGGTGTTCCTGTGCCGCTGCGGTAAGTCGGACAACAAGCCGTTCTGTGACGGGACGCACCGCCCGGCAGGGTTCGAGGCGTAGCTTTAACGGCTGTAGATAATTTGTAGAATGGAGAGGATATTTTCCTCTCCATTTGCTTGTGACGCGTAATTTCTTATGCCGGTTGATAAGCCAATCATAGTTATCGGGGGCGGGCCTGCGGGGGCGTGCGTCAGCGCGTTGCTTGCGCGCATGGGGCTGGATGTCGTGCTGCTGGAGCGGGAGCGTTTTCCGCGCGCGCATGTGGGGGAGTCGCTGCTGCCGGGGAGCATTCCTATCCTTGAGAGCCTTGGCGTGATGGACGAGGTGCGGCAGGCGGGGTTCACGGTGAAGCCGGGCGCGACGATGATCTGGGGCACCGAGCGGGAGCCGTGGAGCTGGTACTTCAGGGAGACGCACGCGACATATCCGCACTCGTACCAGGTGTGGCGGCCTGAGTTTGACGCGATACTGCTGAATAATGCGCGGCGGTCGGGTGTGGATGTGCGCGAGGGGTGGCAGGTTACGAGGGTGGCATTCGATGAGGGCGGGAGTGCCATTGCGGTACGGTGCCGGGCGGTTGACGGTTCGTCGGGCGAGGTGGAGTTGCCAGCAGGGTATGTGGTGGATGCGAGCGGGCAGAGCGGTGTGCTTGCGCGGCAACTTGGGCTGCGTGAGTGGGATGAGTTCTTTCGCAACCTGGCGGTGTATGGGTACTACGAGGGCGGGAAGCGGCTGCCGGAGCCGGATGCGGGAAACATCCTGATCGAGTCTCAGGCGGACGGGTGGCTGTGGAATATTCCTCTGCGGGAAGGCTGGTCGAGCGTGGGTGCGGTTGTGGACGCGGAGGCGGGACAGCGCGGGATACGGGAACAGGGTGCGCGGGGCTTCCTGGAAGCGCAGATTGCGGCTGCGCCGTATCTTGTGGGGATGCTGGAAGGCGCGAAGATGGTGTCGGAGCCGGAGGTGGTGCGGGACTGGTCTTATCGGTGCAGGTCGCTGTCGGGGCCGGGGTACATATTGGTTGGGGATGCGGGATGCTTCGTTGATCCGCTGTTTTCGTCGGGGGTGCATCTGGCGCTGACGTATGCTGCGCTGGCGTCGGTTGTGGTGGCGTCCGCGCTGGAGGACGCGACGATTGCGGGACCTGCGGGGAAGATGTACGAGCTGATGTATTACAGGGAGTATGGGCATTTCCGGGAGCTGGCGCGGCTGTTTTATTCGAGCAATCGCACTGCGGACTCGTACTTCTGGGAGGCGCGGCGGCTGCTGGAGGACGACCCGCTGCTGACGCCTAGACAGTCGTTCATACAGCTGGTCGCTGGTCAGCCTGCGCGGGGTTATGAGCGGGCGGTGCTGTCGAAGGGGCTGCTGCCGCCGGCGTTCGGGGATAGTGTGACGGCTGTGGAATCGGAGCGAGTACGAAGGCGTGAAGAGGGACTGCCGGACGGAGCGCGGCTGCGTCTTGCGGATGGGGTGCGGCTGCAGAGGCAGCCGGTGCTGGAGGAGGACAGGTTCGTGTGGGGAGTGGGTCTGGTTACGGACGCGCACCCTGAAGGAATTCCGTGCAGCGGGCTGGTGTCGCATCTGTTGAACAGGCTGGATGGTCAGGGGACGGCTTCGGAGGTGATTGCGTCACTGTGCGAGGGGATGGAGCCGGGGATGGCGGTGGAGGCAGCCAAGGCGGCGTGGCAGGCGCTGGAGTTGCTGTATGTGGATGGGGCGATTGCGGTCTAGAGCTAGACGCGGGGACAGGGGTTAACAGGATAGACAGGATTTAGTTGACCTGTTCCTTGGGGTAGTCGGCCTCGTCGTATGAGCCGTCATCGGTGGCTTCGATGTACTTGGAGGGGCACTTGACGAGGACGTTCTGGCTGTCGAAGACGCCGTCGGGGCGGTATGTGCCTTCGAGGATGATCTCGGAGTGTGGGTTGAAGAAGAGGTCGGGTAGGACGCCGTCATGCTGGGCGGAGACGAACTGTATACCGCCGTCTTCTTTGTCTGTGAGGGTGAAGTGCGCCATGGTGGAGCCGTCGGGTCGGACAAAGGTGTCCTCAACGAGACTGCCGCTTACGCGCACGAGCTTGCCTTCGGGCGTGGGGCCGAGGCCGGTTAGCTCGGTTACGGTGTAGGAGTACACGGTCGCGCTCTGGAAGGCGATGAAGCCAAGGTAGAAGAGCGCACCGAGCAGCACCGCGGCGGCGATGATGAACTTGCCTTTGCCGGCGAATAGGCCGGGGGATTCTTCTTCCATTTGGGGTTGTGCCGTGTCGTAGGTCATATCTGATCGCCCATTAAAGTGTGTGAGACTTCAGTGCTTGAGGCCACTAATTACATTTCCCCTCGCCCTAACCCTCTCCCTCAGGGAGAGGGGACTATTGCTCCGGGTCTATTTTAGCATCGAGGGCGCGTTTTAGGGTGTCGATTTCGCGCTGCATTTCGCGCTGTCTGCGGGACATGATGAAGACGTAGGCGAAGAATGCTGCCCAGGTGATGACATAGACGGCGAAAAGCCAGGGTAGTTCGGCTTCGCCGCGTTGCTGCTGGGCGGGCGTTTCAACCGTGGAGCTTACTATGGGTGCGCCGTCGTAGGCGGCTGCCACGGCAACGGGGGCGAGCGTGGCTGCCAGAAGGATGATGGCTGCTGCTGCGATGATGATGCTTCGCATTTGCGTCTCCGGAACGGGGGCTAGATTCCAGATGAGGATTTCACCCCCATCCTGACCTTCCCCCATCGAGGGGGAAGGAATAAATTATTGTGCTAGAAGCGTGCCGCGAATGACTGGTGCAGTCTGTCGAGTGCTGATTCGGCGCGGCGCAGGTGGAAGCGTTCGACGACGAGGTGTATGTAGAAGATCGTGAAGGCTAAGACCGCGACGAGGAGCGTCAAGTAAATCTTGTTGGAGCCGATGGCGTCGCGGTCGTTGGCGACAGGGCCTACGTTGAGTTCGGGATGGGCGGAACTCCACCAGACGGTTGCCATGTAGATGATGGGTGCGTCTATCGCTCCGAACAGTGCGATTACCGATGCGAAGCGCGCGCTCTGGGAGCCCTTCGGGGAGTAGGCGCGAACCATCAGGTAGCCGACATATATGAACCAGAGGACGAGGGTTGTGGTGAGCTTGGCGTCCCAGGTCCACCACCAGCCGAGATCGCCGCGCGCCCAGATGACGCCGGTTACAAGGATGAGGCTGGCGAAGACGACGCCCAACTCTGCCGTAGTGTAGGCGAGGTCGTCCCACCACTGGCTGCCGGTGATGAGGTGAACGATGCTGGCGACGGCTACGACGACGATGGAGATCATGCCGAGCCATCCGAGGGGAACGTGGAAATAGAAGATGCGCTGGGACACACCGAGGTTAAGCTCGGTGGGCACCCAGAGGAAGACCATGTATAGCGTAACGAGCATGAGCGCGGCGCTCGTTACCAAGAGACCGTTGCGGACTAGCATGCCACAGCGGTTAGTTCAAGGAGTTTCATGTTGTGTAATATATCACAATGTCGGGGGAGGGCGTAAGGGATTTTGTCGAGAGAGGCTATACGATGGATGCGCCGTCCACGAGCGTTTCGGCTTTGGCGCGGTCGTCGGCGGAGAGGGCTACGATTGCGTGGCCGTTTCTGCGGTCGACGATGTGGAGGCTTTGTATGTTCACGCCCGCATTCTTGAATCGCTCTGCCACTTTTGCCAGCGCGCCGGGCTCGTCCTTGAGCCTGAGAACGAGCGATTCGTCTGAGACCGTCTTGAATCCGGCGTGGGTTAGAACGCGCAAGGCTCCGTCGTCGTTGTCGGCTACCAGGGTGATGACTCCCTTCTCGTCCAATCCCTCGGCGCTGATTGATTCTATGTTGATCCCCTCGTCTGCGAGGGCGCGGCTGATGTCGGCTATGACGCCGACTTCGTTCTTAGCCATTACGATGATTCTGTTCATTATGCCGTTTATTCTCCTGACTTCGAACTCGCCTGCAGGTCGCGCAGGCAGTCGTCAATAACCAAGTCTATTTTTTCGCGAGTGACATGCGGCATTGTTATGAGGTGCGCGATGTCCTCATAGGGTGCGAGCTGCCACTTCCGTATGATTTCGGGTGACGGCTTGGGGAAGACCACCGTGACAGAGTTCTTGTTACGCCACGCGGGTATGCCGCTGTCGTTGAAACGGGTAACGGCGTACTCGGCGACCTCAATGCAGTCGTTAACAATTCTGCGGAAGCCGTCCGGTCCCTGCTGCTGGAATGCGTACCAGAGCATCATCGGTGTGATGGCGTTGCGCGAGCCTGTGAGGGTGGTGTCCAGCACGCCGACATACTCGATGGAGCGCGCGACGCGGCCTACATAGTCGCGCCTGGTGAGAGCGACGCCGCATGGCATGGGCGAGCCGATCATCTTATGGCCGCTGACCGCTACGCTGTCGAAGCCGGCGTCGAATCCGAATGGCTGCGGGTCGTCCACGAACGGGAGGATCATGCCGCTGAGCGCTGCGTCGGCGTGGATGTAGTAGTTCGTGATGGCGAGGTCGTCGGCTATTTCCCGGAACCGGCTTACATCGTCAATCGCGCCTTTCATGGTGGTGCCGATGTTGGCGATGAACACTGCGGGTACGTCGCGGTTGATGCGGACGGTCTCGTAGAGGTCGTCGTAGTCAATCTCACCGTTGTCCTGGCTCTTGATCATGATGTTGCGCGCTTTCAGGACGCGCAGAATCTTCACGACGCTGTAATGGGTGTCCTGCGAGAAGTACACGACGCCGTCAGGGAACATCTCGCGTCCCATGTAGAGGCCGTACATATTGCCCTCGGTGCCGCCGGATGTGACATATCCCCACGCATCGTCCTGCGGGAGGTGCATCATGTCGGCGAATCTGTTGATGACCTCGCGCTCCATGTCGTGTGTGTTGCTGAGGAAATTGCTGTCGTGGAAGGGGTCGCCGACGTTATTGGGGCAGTAGCTGAGGAAGGGTAAGAGGGCAGAGTAGTCGAAGTCCTGATTGCAGGGGTAGCCGACCTGACGGTCTCTAAGCTCGTCGAAGTCCTGCAGCAGGCCATCCAGGCGATCCTGCGTTTTCGTGTCCACTTTGGTTACCTCCTTCCTGTTTTCACTGGCATGCCAATACGCCTCTTTCTATGTACTGGTGGCAATTGCAGAAAGAGCGCTTTCGTTCATATTATCATGACGGGTTATCACGTTGGGTTAACACGTTGCCGTGTTCGCCAGCGAAGGTGTGCTCAACTCGCTGGTATAATGCCGTGGCAGAGTGTGATGAGAAAGACAGCCTTGTAGGAGGGCAGCGATGACGACATATACTTACGACCATATTCACCTGCGCAGTGTTTCGCCGATGGAGACTGCGAAGTACTTCGAGACGATGTTTGGCGTGAAGATCATCGAGTCGGTGCAGAGCGACGGGCAGCCACGCATTGACCTCGATGTCAACGGGCTGACGATATTTATTGCTGCTGCCGATGAGAACGTGCCGACGGGGCCCGTTGATCCCCACCTGGGGCTGGACCATTTCGGGTTCAAGGTTGATGACATCGAACAGGCCGCTGCCGAGCTGAAGGAGAAGGGCGCGGAGTTCGACCTGGAGCCGATGCAGCTTCGCCCGGACATCAAGATTGCGTTTGTTCGCGCTCCGGGCGATGTGCGGATCGAGCTGGTGCAGCGGATGTGATTGGCGGTCGCTTACGGATTGTGTACTGGACAAGTCTGCGTACTCGCCCAGTCTGCGGGAACAACCTAAAAGGCCTGTAAACAGGAAGCCAGACTACTGGGCGGTTATGCCGCCGTCTACGGCGAGTTCCGCGCCCGTAATCCACGAGGACTCGTCGGATGCGAGGAACAGGACGGCGAGCGCGATGTCGCGCACTACTCCGATTCGCTGCAGGGGGACTTCGTGCCTGCGTACCTCCATAGCCTCAGCGGTTGGCGTCGTACCCGCGAGCATTTCTGTGTCGATGGGGCCCGGATGGATTGAGTTGCAGCGGATGTTGTCGGCGGCGTAGTCGATTGCGACGGCCTTTGTCAGCAGGCGGACTGCGCCCTTTGATGCTGTGTATGCGTAGGGCGTCCCCTTGCGTCCGAGCAAGCCCGCAACGGACGAGATGTTGACGATTGAGCCGCCACCGGCTCGCTTCATTGCGGGAATGGAATGTTGGGTGCCCAGGTGGACGCCTCTCACATTCACGTCCATCATCTTGTCCCACGCATCTCTGTCATCGGAAGGCAGGTTGATGGCGGCGTTGTTTACTACGATGTCGAGGCTGCCGAAGCGCTCTTCCGCAAGCTCGACGGCTGCAGACCAGTCGTCGTCGCTCGTAACGTCGAGGCGCACGTAGGACGCATTGCCGCCAATCTCCCTGATCTGCCGCTCGACCGCCATGCCCTCGTCGTCAAGGACATCGCCGAAGACTACATTCGCGCCTTCCAGAGCGAATAGCAGCGCCTCATCTGCGCCCTGTCCTCGCGCCGCGCCGGTTATTATTGCCGTCTTGCCATCGAGTCTGCCCATGGTTCTACCTCGCTTGTCTGAGTGGAGTCGCTTAGTTCGACTTGCCTCGCATCCGGCATCGTGCTGCGGAGCTGCGTCATAGGATGCTCGTTCAGCATATCATTGGATGCAAGTGAGGGGCTGGACGGAGTGGGATGTAACTGCCATGGTTAACGGCATGGTAAAAGTGGCGCGGGGTTAAACTGCTGTTAATTCCTTTTGCGCCGTTTATCCGTTATAATTGCGTTGCCTAGCAGAGCGCCAGAGCCGGGAGGCGTGCCATGACAACCGATGATTATTCTTTCTCCAAGTTTTCGCAGAACACCTTCTATGAAGGGTTGAATGCTCAGCTCGTGGATATGGCTGACCTCAGCATGGACAGACGCATTGTGGACCTTGCGTGCGGCACGGGCGGTGTAACCAACCTGATTGTGGGACGCCTGAACAACGCCCGCGAGTCCGTGGTCATCGCGGTTGACCATTCGGCGGGTGCCCTGAAGCAGGCGATGGAGAACCTGAAGGACAGGCGCGATGCCGCCATTCAGTTCGTCCACAGCCAAGTCGAGGGGCTGTCCGATTCGCTCAAGGAGTCGGTGGATACGGTGGTCTTCTGCAACGCCATCCACTACATTCCGGACAAGGACGCGCTGCTCGACGACATCGCAAGGTCGCTGAATCCTGGCGGCAAATTTGCCTTCAATACATCGTTCTACGAGGGTAGCCATCCTCCTGAGAGCGAGGCGTACTATCGCAAGTGGATGTTCAAGTCGATCCGCACGCTGCGGCGCGAGTATGGCCTGAGGCCTGGCAGGGCGGAGAAGGTTGAGTCGCGCAAGCAGCTTACGGTGGACCAGTACCGTGAGCTTCTGGAAGCACATGGAATGACCATAGTGCGGCAGAACATTGAGACTGTGCAGGTGCCTATCGAGGGCTGGCTGGACATCAGCGGATTCCAGGACTTCATCGAGGGTACGCTGCCGGGCGTGCCACTGAAGGAAGCGAGCGAAGCGCTGCAATCGGGCGTGCGACAGACATTCGACGAGATGGAGATTACGCATGTGCCGCGAAGCTGGCTGGGGATTATTGCAGTGCGGAGCTAGGTGCAGTGCGGAGCTAAGATCCAACATGGATGCAACGGATGGAGAGGATTTTTACCTCCATCGCAGCCTTCCCCCATCAAAGGGGGAAGGTGTTTTTCGTTAGGATTGCGTAAGGCTTGGCACGAGTTCGGGTTGACTGAGATTCACATCTTCTCCTATTCAGAGTGAAGGGATACAGCGTGATTTCCCTATGACTCCTTTGTGGATAACTGACGCCGATGTCGAACGCCTGCTGACGGTTGAAGATGCCGTGCCGGTGGTGGAGGCGGTGCTGAAGCAGCAGGCGATATCTGCTGCGACCAACATGCCGCGCGGACACACGATTGCAGGGCCTGGGCTGATGCTGGCGCACATGACGGCTGCGCTGCACGAGCAGGGTGTGTTCGGGTTCAAGGTTTATTCCATCGTTGACGGCAAGTACCAGTTTTTCGTGCTACTTTACAGCGTGGAGACGGGGGACCTGCTTGCCGTGCTGGAGGCGAACCAGCTCGGACGGAGGCGGACGGGCGCGGCTTCGGGTGTGAGCGCGAAGTATATGTCGCGTGAGGACTCCGCTGAAGTGGGCATACTGGGCAGCGGATTTCAGGCGGGGGCGCAACTGGAGGCGATATGCAGCGTGCGCCCGATTGAGCAAGTGCGCGTGTACAGCCGAAACGCAGAGAACCGCAGTGGTTTTGCGCGTGAAATGGCGGAGAGACTTGGCATCGAGGTGCTGGCGGCGGTTACGCCACTTGAGGTGGTGGAGTCGGCGGATATCCTTGTTACGATTACGAACTCACCGAAGCCTGTGTTCCGTGGTGGGTGGCTTCGGCCGGGTACGCATATCTGCGCTGTGGGCGGCGCGAATGAGTATGTTACGGAGCTGGATGACGCCACGATCGGTCGGTCGGACTTCATCGCCGTGGACAGCATCGAGCAGGCGAAGATTGAGTGCGGGGAACTGCTGATGCCGACATCAAAGGGCTTGCTGCTGTGGGAGCAGGTGAGCGAGTTGTGGCAGGTGGTGGGCGGCGTGAAGGCGGGCAGGCGTGGTGATGACGACATTACGCTGTTCAAGTCGCTGGGGATGGCGATGTGGGACCTGGCGGCGGCGAAGTTGGTGTATGACAGGTATGTCGGCTAGAGGCTGACACGAAATACATGATTGATAGGATAGGGAGTTATCGGTGAGTACGATTCGGGCGATTACGCCTTTGGACGGACGGTATGCGACTCAGGTGAGCGGGCTTGCGGAGCATCTCTCGGAGTGGGCGCTGATAAAGCGGCGCGTGCAGGTTGAAGTTGAGTGGTTGGTGGAGATGGCGGGCTGCGCTGACATCTCGGATATGCGGGCGCTGACGGGTGCGGAGCGGGAGTATCTGCAAGGTCTGGTTGATGACTTCGATGACGAGGCTGCGAACCGTGTAAAGGCAATCGAGCGCACGACGAATCACGATGTGAAGGCGGTGGAGTACTACATCCGTGAGAGGCTGGCAGGGACGTCGCTGGAGGATGTTGGCGAGTGGGTGCATTTCTGCTGCACGTCTGAGGACATCAACAATCTGTCGCACGCGCTGATGGTCAAGGGTGCGCTGGAGGAGGAGTGGCTGCCACAGGCGCGCGCACTGGTGGACGGGGTGGCGGTGCTGGCTGAGGCGAATGCTGATACGGCGCTGCTGGCGCGGACGCACGGGCAGGCTGCGTCGCCGACTACGTTGGGCAAGGAGCTTGCGGTATTCGTGTACCGGTGGCGGCGGCAGATGCGGCAGATCGAGTGCGCGGAGTACCTGGGGAAGTTCAACGGCGCGGTGGGAAGCTACAATGCGCATGCGATCGCCTACCCGGATGCGGACTGGCAAGCCATATCGCGGGGGTTCGTGGAGCGGCTGGGGCTGACGCATAATCCGCTGACGACTCAGATCGAGCCGCACGACTACATCGCGGAGATCTTCCATGCGCTGATACGGTTCAACACGGTATTGCTGGACTTTGACCGTGATATGTGGTCGTACATATCCATGGGGGTGTTCAGGCAGAGGGCCGTCGAAGGTGAGGTGGGCTCATCGACGATGCCGCACAAGGTTAACCCGATCAACTTCGAGAACTCGGAGGCGAACCTGGGGATAAGCAATGCGCTGCTGGAGCACCTGGCGACGAAGCTGCCGGTGTCGCGTCTGCAGCGGGACCTGACGGACTCGTCTGCGCTGCGGAACCTGGGACCTGCGATCGGGCATGGTCTGGTGGGGCTGAAGTCGGCACAGCGGGGGCTGCGGCAGGTTGCGGTGGACGAGGAGCTGCTTGCCGCTGAACTGGATGAAGCGTGGGAGGTGCTTGCGGAGGCGGTGCAGACGGTGATGCGGAAACAGGGTGGGGAGGATGCATACGAGCTGCTGAAGGGGTTCACGCGGGGGCGGAGCGTTACAGGTGAGGATATGCGGAAGTTCGTGGGCGGGCTGGATTTGCCTGCGAGCGACAAGAAGCGGCTGATGGAGCTGACGCCGGCGGGCTATACGGGGATTGCGGGGGAGTTGGTGGCGAGGATGGATGGGTAGGATTAGTGGTGTCGGATGGTCATGCCGTTCGTGTTAGACTGTGCGTAGATATCGGGATGAATCAGGAGGTTGGCTCGTGGCAAGGAAAATAACCATTGCTGTGCCAGATGATATGGTGGCGGAATTGGAGGCGTTGGCACGGAACAAAGGAATCTCCGTTGAAGAGGCGTTTCTCGAAGCAGCGAAGAAGTATGTCTTTGTTCATAAGTTCCGTACAGTTGCCGATCAAATGACTGCTAAAGCTGAGGAAATGGGGATTTATTCTGAACAGGACGTGTATGATCGCGTCTCGTGAGAATAGTAATCGACACCAACTTCCTTATTTCTGCATTCATCCGCAATGGCGTCTGCAGAAGGCTCCTTGAACACTTCGCGCAGAGCAATCATACGATAGTCGTGTCAGATTTTATCCTGGAAGAATTTACCCGCACTCTTCAGCGCAAATTTGGATATGAACTAGGAGAGGTCGAGACTGCGACAGATACGCTCATGCCGGAGTTGGAAATCGTGGAGCCTGTGATTTTCGAGACACAAGTCTGCCGCGACCCGGATGACGATGCGATTCTTGGAACGGCGGTGGCAGGGAATGCTGACTGTATCGTTACGGGGGACAGCGACCTGCTGGTGCTTGAGAGATTTCAGGGTGTGGACATTATTTCGCCAGCGGAGTTTGCGGAGTACGAGGTGGGGCGAGCGTAGCGGATAGATTCGGGAGGACGCGAGAATGAGGATTGTCGGATATGTCATTCTTGCGCTTGCGGTCGTCCACCTGATCTATGCGGTGGTAGGCGGAGTAGCTTTCGGACTCGATGAGGGCGTGGGCGCGTGGGAAGTCTTCCTGCATCTTATACTTCATCCCATTGCTGCATTGGCCCTGGTGGTGATGCTGCTGAAACCCAGCACACTGGAAGTGGGATGGAGCCGTACTGTGATTGGTCTGCTGCTTGCGGCGAGTATCGGCGGGGATGTGCATGTGTTTCTGGAAGTCGGGGATGGCGGCTATACCGCGCAGTCGGTGCTTGCTCTGGTGTATGCGCTTGTTCCGCTGGTCGGGCTGGTATATGGTGTTGCCTTGCAGATTGATAGAGACGAAGCATCGGAGAGCCACATCTGATGAGCAAGATTCTGTTGACTTCACTGGCGGTCGCGGTTGCGCTGATGGGAGCTTTGACACTTTTCGTTTTGATGGGCGGCGATGTCGAGGCTGACGGTGGAACGCAAGACTTCGTGGGGAGCGGTACGGGGACTTCGGAGGTGGTGAATCCCGAGGAGTGCGATGAGACTGGCCGGTGCCGGCTGGAAATGGAGGGCGAGTTCGACGCGGGTGAGATGGATGCGGGTACTGTGAAGTTCATCGCTCATGACGACTGGTCGGGGGTTACGGGGCAGCATGGGTCGTGCAGCACGCCGGCTGAGGGACAGACCAGTTTCACCTGGGAGACGGCTGAGGGCGACGGACTGGTGATGACGCAAACGCTTGGGTTTGTGTGCCCTTCGGAGAGCGGCGACACCTGGCTATGGAAGCGGGTGCTGCGGATCGTGGAGGGTACAGGCAAGTTCGATGGCGCTACCGGATCGGTGTACATTTCGGGTACGAGAATGGTGGAGACGGGCGAGGAGACGTGGACTTTCGACGGCAGCATCGTTTATCCCATTGAGAGTTCGAAGCGAGACGGGTGTTTCAGGGCTTACTTCATTGGCGACCTGATTGTGATACCGCCGAGGGACCAGCCGCCGCCGGTGTCGCCGAGCCTGTCGTTCTGGCTTTGCGGGGATGATCTCAGCCTGCAGGGGCCGAATCCGCGCGAGGGGTACGAGATATTCAATCCGCGCGAATGACGGCTTGATGCTCCTGGAGAGGGGCTAGGATTGCTTCGTTTCTCTACGATTCCATCTGCTTTTGCTGGTACATCTGCTTACGGCGCTCGGCCTCTTCCCTGCCTGTTCGGAGCAGTTCACTGACATCGATGTCCTGCACGGCAGGCTCGAAGGCGGGGTGATTCCTTGATCCGAGTGCCACCCAGTAGCGGGAGCCGTCTTTGCTTCTGCCGAGATACTCCTCGTCGATGAGCAGGCGACGCAGACGCACATGGCTGAGGCGGCGGAGCGTGCCTCCGACCTCAGTCAGCCATGTTTTCAGTTCTTGATTCACCTCTTCTTCGGTGTACTCTGCCTTCAGGTCGAGTGTCAGAGTGATGCCCTTCGACAGGATGTGCCGGTCTCTTGCCTTGCGTGGCACGCCTCGCAGCCCGCTGTTGACGCAGAGCCGGACGAGGCGGTCGGTGAACTCCTCCCGGGTGATCGTGTCCATCGTCTTCTATGGCGCCGTCCCGTAGATGCGGTCGGGAACTACGATGACGACGGCGCGCTTGTCCTCGACCATTGCGCGGTCGTATTCGTCCCAGTCGGGATGCTCGCCTGATATGGAGCGATAGACGTCGCGGAATGCCTGCCTGAGTTCTTCGGGGTCGGTTGTGTCGGGCGCCAGGATGCGCGCCGTGCCTTCTAGGACGACGAATCCCCACCAGCTATCCTGCGATACGAGGAGTGAGCAGCGCGGGTCGCGGCGCAGGTTGAGGAGCTTGGCGCGGTCCTCGGTGGTTGTGAAAGCGGCGCCGTCGTCGTGGGCGCCGACTACTACGATGCTGAGCTGAGCCTGGCCGTTGCGCCGGAATGTGCTCAGGACAGCCTTGTCGTTGCTGGCGATGAAGTCGCGGATGTTGTCTGGGAGCATGGAATTCTCCTTGGTGCGAGGTTAGCGCAGCGGGTCTACAACGTCTAGAAATGGAAATCTATGGAAATCTGTATCTCGCGTGCAAATTCGACTGATGCCGTTTTCACGCATTAGTACGGCAGTGTGCAAATCGTGGAAGATGTTGCCGGAAATATATGGCAACTCGGAAAGGGTCTGAGATAGCACGGCGGCATGGCGTTCCGTGGACCTGAGAAGAGCGAATCCAGGTGAATCTAATATTGTCCGAATGAATTGCCAGGCATCCGCTGATGTCATAGGTGAACGCAGAACCCGGGGATGTGTACTAACTCGTAGGAACTCATAGCAGACATTCCATGTCAGGAATGCAGGAGAGGGGTCTCTACGAGCCTCTTCAATTGATTCCAGGCAGGGTTTGTGAAAGCCTGATGCCTCGTCTATTGCATACAGCAGTATATTCGTGTCGAAGACCAGCAAGCTACTCTTCTTCCATTACACGATAGAGCTCTGCGCGATTCGAAATATCAACCAAGTGTCCACCGCTGTTCCATCGAGGCAATTCGGGCAGTTGCTCGATGTCATTAGCAAACGACGCGCCTTCGTCCAAGACAAGCCGCAGTCCGGCTTCTACAAGCGCCGACATGGTTGTACCGCGCTTGGTAGCTTCTTCGCGCAGCCGCTGCATCACGGTGTCATCTATGTTCAAGGTAGTCTTCATTGTATGGTTAACCATATTGCTCATATGGTTGTATGTCAAGGAAGTAAATTCTTCTGAATTGGTAATCCCTTAAGGCTGAGTCAGGTCTATTTCGTACATGTCATAGTGGGAGTGGCTCATGCCGAGGCTCTTGTAGGTCTGCTGGGCGACGGAATTGGAGCGCTCGACGTAGAGGCGGATGCTACAGATGTCGCTGCGTCCCTTGGTCAATCCAAGAATATGCTCGTACATGGTGCGGTACACACCCTTGCGTCGCCAGGCGGCATCGACATAGACGCTCTGGATCCACCAGTGGTTGGCGTTGCTCCAGTCGCTCCACTCGTAGGTGATGAGCAGACTGCCGACGACTTCATCGGAGCTGGATACCGCGACAATGTAGAATCCCTTGAGCGGGTCGTCGAATATGGCTGTTATGCCCTGTGTGCTGACAGAGGGGTCTAGCGTTCTGTTTTCGGTTTCCATTGCCATCGCCTGCTGGAACTCGGCGATGCGGTCTATATCTGCGGGGGTTGCGTTACGTATGCTTATGCTCATAATGGCTTTCAGTTTATGATATGCGCGGACGATTGAAAAGAAAATGAGTGTTTTGAAGGGGGATTCAGCGAATTATGGATATATGGAAGATGGAGGACCTAGCGGTGGCGCATGCGGAACTGGGCGAGCGCTACCTGGAGTTTTTCACAGCGGAGACGGGTACGCTTAGCCTGGGGCTGTATGTGCTGCCGGCGGGCGACACTGACCCGCAGCAGCCGCACAGTGAGGATGAAATCTATTACGTGGTGAGCGGGTCGGCGCGGATGCAGGTGGGAGACGAGGACAGGGAGATCGGACCGGGCGCGGTCATATTCGTGGAGACGGACGTGCCGCATCGCTTCCACTCGATTACGGAGACGCTGGCGGTGCTGGTGGTGTTCGCGCCGCCGAGACGGTCGAGGGCGGGGGCGTGATATGCGCGTTCTTGTGCAGGATATAGTCGTGGCGCAACCATGTTAGAATGCGCGTTGCAATTGCTTTCTGTTTGAGGTGCTTGAGGGTATGGCGATAAACAAGGTTGTGGGGTCGTTCGATGAGGCGGTGGCGGATATTCCGGATGGCGCTATTCTGATGATTGACGGGTTTGCGGGGCCGGGTGGCACGCCGCAGAACCTGATTCGGGCGCTGCGTGACCATGGCGCTAAAGATCTGACGATCATCAGCAATACGGCGGGTCTTGCGAGCGTTATCGGCTTCGGCACGATTCCGGGGGATCGTCCCATCGACATCGGCATACTGGTGGACAACGAGCAGATCAAGAAGGTGGTGGCGTCTTTTCCGGTGTCGCCATCTCCGTCCCGACCTACTTCCTATGAGCGTGCCTATCGTGAGGGGAAGGTGGAGCTTGAGCTTGTGCCGCAGGGGACGCTTGCGGAGCGGATACGCATCGGAGGGGCGGGCATACCGGCGTTCTATACGCCTACGGGCGCGGGGACGCTGCTGGCAGAGGGCAAGGAGACGCGTGTATTCGACGGCAAAGAGCATGTGCTGGAGTATGCGCTGAAGGCGGACTTCGCGCTGCTGCGGGCGCACAAGGGCGATCCGCTTGGCAATATCGTTTATCGCGGCACTTCGCGCAACTTCAACGGGGTGATGGCGACGGCGGCGCGCACGACCATCATGGAAGTCGATGAGGTGGTTGAGGTCGGTGAAATCGACGGACATGGCGTGCATACGCCCGCGATCTATGTGAACCGCATTGTGAAGATTTAAGGTCTAGCAGGGCTGTTGCTATGGAAATCATAGTCACGATTCTGATTGTAGTCGCAATAGCCTGGATCGTAATCAGGTTCACTTCACGTCCTGCGGACTACACGGATGAGAAGGGCAGAACTCGCTGCGGGCGATGCAAGAAGATTGTGTACGACGATGGCGAGACGGCGCATAGCGCAGCGGAAAGCGCGGTGACCAGAGGCACCTATCTGCGAGCGTACTACGAGGGTCGTTGCGGCGAGTGGCATCTGACTTCTCAGGAGCCTCGTTGCTGACAACTTGGAATGATGGCTGATACACTGAGGCACTGAAAGACATAACGAACGAAGGGAGATAGACCATGAAGCTGGTATTTTTCGATGATTTCAAGCTGGGGGCGGTCAAGGGCGACAATGTGGTGGACCTGTCTGCTGCTGCGGAGCATATTCCGCATGTGTCTCCGCAGGACATCCTTTCGGGGTTGATTGCGGACTTCGATACGCACAAGTCTCACCTGGAGGAGGCGATTGCCGCGAGCGACGGTGTGCCGCTGTCGAGCGTGCGGTTGCGCTCTCCCGCGCCGGGGCCGCTGAACATCATCTGCATGGCCGTGAACTACATGGAGAACGGCACGCGCTCGGAGCCTGCACCGATAAATGCGTTCAACAAGTCGCCTAACGCTGTCATCGGAAACGGCGACACCATATTGCTGCCGGATGTGGGTTCGTCGATATTCGAGCACGAGGCGGAGCTTGGGCTGGTCATCAGCAAGCCCGCGTGGCAGGTCAAGGCGGAGGACGCATACGACTACATCTTCGGCTACTTGAACTTCATCGATGTGTCGGCGCGTGGGATACCGGCGTTCTACCAGATGAAGTCTCGCGAGACATTCGCGCCGATGGGGCCGTACCTGGTTACAGCCGATGAGATTGCCGACCCGCAGAGCCTTCCGGTGAAGCTGTGGGTGAACGACAGGCTTTGCCAGGACTTCAACACGGACGACATGGCGCATAAGATTCCGCGCGTCATTGAGTGGGTGACATCCGTCCATTCACTTGGACCTGGCGATGTTATAGCGACGGGCACGAACCACTTCGGGCTGAGCGCGATCCAGGACGGCGACACGATCGATATAGAAGTCGAGGGCCTGGGCAAGTTGCACCTGAACGTGCAGGACGATCTGAAGCGCACCTGGGGCCGCGAGACGCGCCACGAGTGGGAGTCCGCGGGGAACGAAGGCACGACGCCACAGCTTACGGGGAAGTATGCGTAGGTGACGCTGCTTTCGTGAAAGGAAAATATGTCCAGGGAGCCACGCCGTGACTGGCGCGCGGAGATAGGCAGGCACGAAGGCCGCGCCGCGCACGAGGCATTTGGCGACCAGATGTCTCTTCTGAGGATTCTCGTCCGCGTGGTTCTCCTCCCTTTCTGGTTGCCCTTCTACATACTCGGAGTGATAAAGAAGCGCCGAGAGATCAAGGCATTTGTCATTGACAGGGCAAGGAACCGGCTCGTGAATGACGACCTTATCCGCGAGATCACCCTGGCATGGGTGGAAGGGCACCCAGACGAATATCCGCTGGGCGAGTATGATCCGGGACTGGCTAAGCTCCGTCCGCGCTTCAGGCGTATCATCGAGGGTGAGAAGCGGTAGCGCGCCGACATCTACCGCGCACTGTGGATACAGGGCGCGGGGTTGATGATGTTAATGGTTGCGCTGTTAACACTCTTTAGGGCTTTTTGATGGAAAGAGAACCCCGTGCGGAATCAGGCTGATACGCACGGGGTCTTTGTTTGTGCGCTGTTTTCTCAAGATAGTCAGCAGGCGTATATTGCGTCTGCCGCCTGTATGTTCAAGGCGAGTTATTTTAGCTGAACTTTGTAGAGGGCGCAGTCGATGAAGGTGTATATGTTAGGCTTGGGTTTAGGTAGCACAACTTTTTGCCAGCCCTTTACACGCTTCACTTTAAGCCTCCGTTCATCCGCAAGTTGCTTCATGGCTCTGTCCACTTCTTGCTTGCCGTGTAGCGGATTGGTTTCATAATCGGGCCTAGTCGGCCACTGTATTTGATACTTTGCCTTTATGGCTTCCTCATTCTTTTTTAATGATCTACTATTGAGAACAGTCATGGTGACATTAGGATCCACTGGATAGCACCCGATAGGGGTGATCAAAGCGTATGCTGACGATGCTCCAGTTTCTAGTGCTGCTTTAAGCGCATTCATGTCTTTGGGCAAATGTTCAGGCTTGCGAGTCTTGCCGCGAATTCCAGGGGTATCGGTAAAAGGCGTCTTAACCTCAAACTTCGCAAGTGTCACTGAATTGTGTAATACGACGATGTCGTGCAGTTTATTGTAATGCTCTTTAGTCTGATTAGATGGAATTCTTACGCGCTCGCCAAATTGAGAGCGCAATGCAGTGCGGAACAAGTCCTCTATGGTTTTCTCATGCCGTCCGTAAGGTTGAAAAGCAATCTCACCAAGAAGGCGCGAACGTGAAGCCTCATTTACTAATTCGTCAAATGCACCGGTAACCCGATTGTCTATATCTCTTGTGTTCAACATATCCCTCCATAAAAAATCTTCAGATGCCAGAAACCAAGAAACGTTCCAGCATTTTAGGAACGTTCTCAGAAGATTGGGCGCAAGCCGCCCGCCGTATGTGTGCTGCCGGTTGCTAAGTCATAGTCAACCTCCTTATTTCACATGTCCCAGAAACGAAAAATACGCCCCCTTGCGAGAACGCTTATAGTGAAATGGGCGTATGTTCCCCACTCCGTTTCAACAGCATTATACTGCATATAGGTTTATGTCACCTAATCTCCCGTGTTTAAGCCGTGCATGGCTTCGGAAATCACTAATCTCGCTATCCTGAAAGTCCGCAATTCCATTAATGCAATCTCCAACCGCATTGTCTGACGGTGTAGAGCGCACATCGCTGCGGGGGTGGGCGGTGTTGCTGCTGTCGCACCTGCAGCTTAGCAGCTTGCGGTTGTCGTCGTTTGTGCTGGGGGTGTTCCTGCCGTTTATCGCGCAGGACCTGGCGCTGAGTCCGCTGCAAGCGGGGCTGCTGCAGGGTGTGTGGTGGGTGACGGCGGCGGTGGCTGTGCTGCCGTTCGGAGTGTGGTTTTCCCGCTTTAGTCCGGTGGCGGTTACGCGGCTGTCAATGTGGATCGTTGCGCCGTTGCTGCTGTTGCAGGGGTTTGCGAACGGATTCGCGATGCTGTTCGTTGCGCGGTTCCTGGCTGTGCTGTTCCACTCTCTGACGATTGCGGTGCGCCCGCTGTTGTTTCACCAGTGGGCGGTCAGGCGGCAGTATGCGCTAATCAATGCTGTGGGACTTTCCCAGCACAGTTTGCTTCTTGCGGTTGCGGTGAGCACGGGCGCGTTGCTGATAGTTGCGCTGGGGAGCTGGCGCGGCGCGTACTACCTGCAGGCGGGGTTCGTGGCGGTGCAGGCGGTGGTGTTCATGCTTGCGGCGCGGGAGAGCAGGGCGCCGGTGCAGGATATGGGCGACGCGCTGGCGAATCAGCCGACTAGCCCGCTTGCTGCACTGCGGAAATACAGGCAGGGCTGGCTTGTGGCGATAGTGATGTTCTCGCTGGCGTCGGTGTGGACGGGGATTGTTACTTTTCTGCCGACGCTGCTGCTGGAGGACAGAGGCATCGAGATAACGCTGGGTGGGCCACTGCTGGGCTTCCTGTACTACGGGCTGATACCGGGTGCGCTCGCGGGTGGATGGGTGAATCGTAAGCTGAGCAACCGGCGAGTGCTGCTTGCGGTGCCTGCTGTGCTGAATGTGGTGCTTGCGCTGGCGATCGTGCTGACTACGGATGCTGTGCTGCTGGCAGTGGCAATCACGGCGCTGGGGCTGGTGTGGATAGCGGTGCCCGCGATGGAGATGCTGCCGTTCGAGTTCGAGGGGATTCTGCCGCGCGAAGTGGCTGCGGTGAGCGCGCTGGTGGCGATGTTTGCGGGATTGGGGTTTGCTGCTGGTCCGATGATTGTGGGAGTTGTTGCGGAGGTGAGTGGGTCGCTGTTGACTGGGTTGGTGGTGATGGCGGTGTTTTCAGTCGTTGGCGTCATTGCGGGGTTGTTGTATCCTGTACGTCAGGTGGCTCAGAGCGGGGTGGCATCATGAATTGGAGCTTTACTTAATGGCTGTGACGGAAGAGAAATACAGGCTGGACAGGGAAATCATTGCTATGCGCGTGGCGAAGGAGCTGCAGGACGGCGATGTGGTGAATCTAGGCATCGGCATACCTTCGTTGTGCTCGCAGTTCGTGCCGGAGGGGCGCGATGTGCTGTATCACAGCGAGAGTGGGGTGCTGAACTTCGGGCCGATGGCGGAGGAGGGTGATGAGGATGTTGATCTGACGAACGCTAGCGGGCACTTTCTGGCGTGGTATCCGGGGATGTCGTTCTTTCACTCGGCGGACGCGTTCGCGATGATCCGGGGCGGGCATATAGATGTGACGGTGCTGGGCGCGCTGCAGGTGTCGGCGTCGGGTGACCTTGCAAACTGGATGCTGCCAGAGCGGGGAGTGGGGAATGTGGGCGGCGCGATGGACCTTGCGGTGGGCGCAAGGCGCGTTATTGTGGCGATGGAGCATACGGACCGCGGCGGTCAGTCGAAGGTGGTGCAGGAGTGCAGCTACCCGCTGACGGGGAAGGGCTGCGTTGACCTGATTGTCACGGACATTGCGGTGATGGAGGTGACGGAGGAAGGGCTGGTGCTGCGCGAGGTTGCGCCGGGCTGGACTGCTGAAGAGGTGCAGGCGGAGACCGATGCGGAGTTGGTGGTGTCGCCGGAAATGCAGGAGATCGAGCTGTAGATTCTAATGGATAGGACAACCCATTAACTGAGGGTTTCATGAACTAGCGAGGTTCAATACCAACGACGTTTGGAGAGGCCTCTGATCTATCTGGCAGATCCTCATTATAGGACACAACCAAGACTTCAGCGCGGAATGGCTTAATTTGGTCCACCATCGCCGTAATCTTGTCGATAGTCTCCCCGTACAAATATGGTTCATGGCACTGGATGCAGATTTCGGCGGGCACACGCTTTACCACAACCACAGTATCGTCCGGCAAGACACGAGGGATTGTTGTTTTGCCTTTCTTCAATGGACCCTGGCAAAAGTAGCATCTTCCGCTATTTTCTTGTTTTCCAGTCATCTTGCCATACCTCTTCATTCGGCATGTAAACGGTTACCATTAGCAATCTGTCTCTGATGTTATCCATTGCTATGACCGCGTGGAAAGGTTCCCCAGAATCTAGGTAGCCTATAACCAAACAGTCAGGAAATCGACGATGCGAATCAGGATAGATTTCTATGACTTCGCAGTTTTGTAGAGACCATTCTATTTCAGCGGCTGCAAGCCCTTCTGCGCTGAGCTTGTCATCGCTATGATATGACCAGATTATCTTCCGTCCAAGAAGTCCAGATTGATGTTCCTCGGCTTTCTGTCGAATAAATGCCTGATTATCTTCAAACAAGCTCATGTCCATCAGATTCTAGCACACTTCGGTATCCCTCCCTTGCTATTGTACGGTCTTCCGAAAGGTATCGCGACGGTTACACGATGCTGAAAGTCGAGCCTCTTTCGCCCTTGCTGACTTCTATTCGGACGGGGAAGGCTTCTTTCATCTGGTCGATGTGGGTGATGACGATTATCTTTTCGAACTCGTCCTGAATTGACTGGATGGCTTCGGTCAGGCGTTCCTGGCCTGCTCTGTCCTGCGAGCCGAAGCCCTCGTCTATGAACAGCACGGGGAGCGGTGCGCCTGAGCGTCGGGCAAGCAGGCGGGAGAGCGCGATTCGGAGGGCGAAGTTTATGCGGAACGCCTCGCCGCCGCTGAATGTGAGGTAGTCTCGAGTGCCTAGCTCGTCGGCGATGCGTATCTCAAGCTGCTCGGATGTGCTCTCGTCTAGTTCCAGTTTCAGGTGCATGCGGTTTTCGGTGACGCGGCCAAGGATCTCGTTGGCGTCGTCCTGTAGCTGTGGGATGGCGCTTTCTATGACTAGCGCCTGTATGCCATTCTTGCCGAATGCGACGGTCAACTCGTCGTAGATGCTCTTGTCTCGGGCGAGACGGCGATGCTCCTTCTCCAGATCGCGTATCTGAGCTTCCAGATTCTCGCAGCGACTGATGTTGTTCTGCAGCACGCCGCGGTCTATCTCTGCTTGT
>MKWU01001170.1_pt1 | contig 47010 bp, 40 predicted proteins | sample 809101 | NCBI WGS metagenome assembly MKWU01 (sample SAMN05860141, study PRJNA318959) | sponge metagenome | host: Aplysina aerophoba | place: Slovenia: Piran, Adriatic Sea, Gulf of Piran | collected 2013-05-07 | reverse complement strand
GCAGCGGCGCGCCGTGATGCTCCTGGACCACCACTGGCGGGTTCCTGTACTGTGCCGCTGGTTGACAAGCATCGTCATTTTCGTGAACCTGGAATTGCATCTAGTTGCATCCTCCTTCGTGCCCAACAGGGTTGTCTGACTTACTTCCCAGTAAAGCACTTAGGAGGATTTCTTTCTACACTCCGGATCGCTATCGCTTAATTTGGGTCAGATAGTAGGTCTAGGGCAGGAGGGGTATGGGTGCCAAGAATATGCAGTCCTCCTTGTAGGCGGCCACGCCGTCGTCCGGGTAGCGATCGACCATGCCGTCCGGGTCGGTGCGAAACTTCCACGTCCCGCTCAGCGAGATCTGCCTGCCGTACCTCGGCATCGCGCGCGGCTCAGCGCAGGTCCACGTCGCACAGGACCGGCCAGTGATCCGACGGGTACACGCCAGGCTGCGTCGAGGGATTGTCGGTCAGCACCCGACAGTCGGCGACCTTGAGGCTGCCGCGATGCCAGACATGGTCGATCCGCTCCGAACGATCGCGCGCGGCAACGGTACGACCGGTCCAATTGTGGAACGTGACCGCCGTGTCATCCCCGTGCGGCGCATAGCCGTCACTGAACACCCTTGCCAGGGCAGCATAGTGTGCCGACCCGGGCGCCAGGTTGAAATCGCCCACCACGAACAGAGGCAACCCGTCCGCGCATTCCTGCGTCTTCGCCGCGAGCAGTTCCACGCTGTTCAATTGCGTGGCTTCGAACTCGTACTCCAGGTGGCAGTTGAACACCGCGAACGGGTGTGTGCCCGAGAAACGCTGCCCACGTGCAGATACGCGTCATCCCCGGCCAGGTACGGCTCGGCCGCTCGGGGGTATCACTCAACCAGAACTTCCCTGCCGTGCGACCGGCAGATCACGGTGGAAGATCGGCACGAACTCGCCCGCTTCGCGCCCGTCGTCCCGGCCGACTCCCAGGTACCGGAAGCCGGGCAGCATCTCCTGGAGGTCGCGAAGCTGATGGACCAGCACTTCCTGGAAGGCGGCGATGTCCGGGTTGTACTTGCGCAAAATGGCGGCAATGAGGACGCGCCGGAATTGCCAGTTGTTGACCCCGTCGTCTTGTTCGTCCCTTCTCACGTTCAGGGTGATGATTCTCCGTCGCACGGCAGATGAGCAGGTGTCTGACACGCCAATCTGTCTCATACCACGAATTGGGCGACCTGCGCTGCCCAGCTTCCACTGTTTGGGTGCACTATGGTGACGGTATGAATCCGGCAGTCGACAGGGACACGGCGGCGATCCTGGACCGCGCCAAGGGGGCGCTGATCGGACTTGCGCTCGGCGACGCACTCGGCACCACGCTCGAGTTCTCCCGGCGCGACACGCGGCCGCCGGTGACCGACCTTGTGGGCGGGGGCCCGTTCGGCCTCGCCGCCGGTGAGTGGACCGACGACACCAGCCTGGCGCTCTGCCTTGCCGACTCGCTGCTGGCCGTGGGAGAACTGGACGCGCGCGACCTGATCGGGCGCTTCTGCCGGTGGCACGAGGACGGTTACAACTCGGCGACCGGCGACTGCTTCGACATCGGCAACGCCACGGCCGCCGCGCTGGATGCCTTTCGCGCCACCGGCGAGCCGCTGAGCGGCAGCACCGATCCGCACACCGCCGGCAACGGATCGCTGATGCGCCTGTCGCCGGTCGCGATCCGCTGGTGGCACGACCGCGCCACGGCGGTCGAGGCCGCACGCGTGCAAAGCCGCACCACGCACGGCGCCGCACAGGCGGTGGAGGCGTGCGCGCTGTTTGCCGACCTGCTGGTCGAGGCAATCAGCGGCGCACCGAAGGAGACCGTCCTGCGTGCCCGGGACTGGCCCGGCGACGCGGAGACGGCAAGGGTTGCGGCGGGATCGTGGCACAGGAAGCACCGTGACGCCATTTCCTCCTCAGGATACGTGCTCGACACCCTGGAGGCGGCGTTGTGGTGCGTGGACCGAACCCGGTCGATCGAGGAAGCCCTGATCCTGGCCGCCAACCTCGCCGGCGATGCCGACACGGTGGCTGCCGTTACCGGCCAGCTCGCCGGCGCGCTGTGGGGCATGTCCGGCGCACCCGCGGCGTGGCTCGACAAGCTGGCCTGGCGCGACCGGATCGAATCGCTTGCCGCCGAGCTGTTCAGCGCCGCCGAGCGGAATCGGAACGCCAAGACCTGACCTCGCCGAAATGTCTTGCTCTGCGCGGGCGCCGCGGCGAACGGCAACTCGGCGGACTGAACGCCACCGGGGAGCCGCCGCGGCTTCCGTTTCAGGGACTGGCGATAGCGGCTGCTTGGCGGCGCTCGGCTTCCACCTCGGCGAACCAGTTTTCGGCGGCCAGGCGCATGCGGGCGGCGCGGTCCGGGTGCGCGGCGGCCAGGTTGCGGGACTCCCAGGGATCGTCCGGGATGCGGTACAGCTCCGGCTCCGCAGGCGCCGACAGGGTACGCTCCACCGGCGGGTCGGCCACCGCCATCTCGAAGTGCGGGCGCGCCATCAGTTCGCGTACCGCCGCGTTGTCCTCGCGCAGCTTGACCATCGCCTCCGGGATGCGCGGCCAGTACAGCTTCCAGGCGCCGTCGCGCATCGCCAGGTTGCAGCAGGGAACCGGGTCGTAGCGGTTGAACTGCCAGAAGCGCGGGGCGGCGCCGGCGGCGGCCGTGCCGCGCAACGCAGCCATCTGGTCGACGCCGTCGAGCGGCAGCCCGTCCGGCACGACGCCGGCGGCGGCCGCCAGGGTCGGCAGCCAGTCGCAGAAATGAAGCATTTCGTCGCAGGCGGCGCCGGCAGGCAGGCCGGCAGGCCAGCGCGCGATCGCCGGGACACGGATCCCGCCCTCCAGCACGTCCTGCTTCTGGCCCCGGAACGGGCCGTTGAAGCGGCGCATGCTGGCGCGCTCCCCGCGGTGGCGCTCGGCGCCGAGCCACGGGCCGTTGTCGCTGGTCACGAGCACGATGGTGTTGTCGGCGCAGCCGGCCGCGTCGAGCGCGTCGAGGATCTGGCCGATGCCGTGGTCCATGCGCGCCACCATGCCGTACAGGGTGGCGACGGCGTCGTTCAGGTCGCCGCGCTCGCGGAACGGCGCGCAGCACTCTTCGGGCGCCTGCAGCGGGGAGTGCGGTACGTGGTAGGCAACCACCAGAAAGAACGGCGCCGCCGCATCTGCGCCATGGCCGGGCGCCGGGCGGCGGGCCGCACCGCGTTCAATGAAGTCGACCGCCTCGGCGGTAAACACGTCGGTCTGGTAGCGGCCGTCGGCGCGGCGCGAGGCGCCGTTGTAGTCCAGGAACCAGTCCCAGTAGTCCATGATGCCGCTCAGGAAGCCGGCGAACTCGGCGAAGCCGCGCCGGTTGGGGTGGTAGCGGCGGTCGTGCAGGCCGCTGTGCCACTTGCCCACGTAGCCGGTGCGGTAGCCGGCAGCGGCGAACACGTCGCCCATGGTGCGCTCGCGCAGGGCGATACGGTCGAGACCGCGGTTCGATTCCACGCTCAACGCGCCGCAGCGGTGGTGGTAGCGCCCGGTGAGCAGCGCGGCGCGTGCCGGAGCACAGAGCGGCGCACCGCTGTAGTGCTGCGAGCAGCGCACGCCCTCGGCGGCGAGCCGGTCGATGTTGGGCGTGGCCAGGATGGTGTTGCCGTAGCAGCTCAGGTCGCCGTAGCCGAGGTCGTCCGCCACGACCAGGACGATGTTGGGGCGGGAGCCGGGCACTTGCCTTGTCGCGCCGCGTGCGTCAGGCCGGGCCGGGGAAGAAGTCGGCGCCCTGCATCATCATGTTCTGCTGCTTGACCGCCAGCCCCCTCACCCGCGGCACATACTCGCCGGACCAGCGGGGATCGGCGTGCACCGCTTCGCGCGCCTCCTGATAGTGGGCGTAGTCCCGGTAGGCCCAGATGTGCACGATCCGGTTGAGCGGCCCGATGTCGGTGTAGTACCAGCCGGCCAGCTTCACGCCGTGGTCTGCCCTGATCTTCAGGGAGATCTCCCGAACCGCCTCCATGTACTGCGGCACGGCCCCCGGCTTCACGTCGTATATCCTCATGTCGTAGATCAACACGCTCCTCCTTTCTGGCGACCCGCCGGCGAATGCTCGCACGAAGCCGCTCCGACTCGCAAACGCGGAGGGGCGCGCCGCTTGGGTCCGCGCTCCGGCTGCGGTATGGTGCCCTGCGATGACACCGGACCGTCCCAACATCATCTTCATTCTCACCGACGACCAGGGGCCGTGGGCGGCCGGCTGCTACGGCAACCGGGAGATGCGCACCCCCAACATCGACCGCATCGCCGCCACCGGGCTGCGCTTCGACAACTTCTTCTGCGCCTCGCCAGTGTGCTCGCCGAGCCGGGCGTCGTTCCTGACCGGGCAGATGCCCTCCCGGCACGGCGTGCACGACTGGATTCGCGGCGGCAACTACGGCGCCGACGCAGCCACCTACCTGGACGGGCAGCCCGCGTACACCGACCTGCTGGCGCAGGCGGGCTGGACCTGCGGCATCAGCGGCAAGTGGCACCTCGGCAACAGCGCCCTGCCGCAACACGGCTTCAGCCACTGGTTCGTGCACGAGAAGGGGGGCGGCGAATACAACGATGCGCCGATGATCCGCAACGGCGAACTGTTCAACGCCCCCGGCTACGTGACCCATGTCATCACCGACGACGCGCTGGACTTCATCGACCGCCACGCCGGCGACGCGGCGCCGTTCTACCTGAGCGTGCACTACACCGCCCCGCACAGCCCCTGGACCGGCCATCCGCAGGACATCGTGGACAGCTACGACGACTGCCCGTTCGACTCCTGCCCGCAAGAGGAGATGCATCCGTGGGCCAACTGGCTGTCGCGGAAGTGCCTCGGCAACCGCGACATGCTCAAGGGCTACTTCGCCGCCGTCACCGCCATGGACCTGGACGTGGGCCGCATCCTCGACCGCCTGCAGCGCCACGCCATTCGCGACGACACCCTGGTGGTGTTCACCAGCGACAACGGCTTCAGCTGCGGCCATCACGGCTTCTGGGGCAAGGGCAATGGCACCTGGCCGCTGAACATGTACGAAAACTCGGTCAAGGTGCCGTTCCTGGCCAGCCACCCGCGCCGCATCCCGCAGGGACAGGCCACCGGCCGGATGTGCAGCGCCATCGACTTCATGCCCACCCTGCTGGACTACGCCGGCGTCGACGTTCCCGAGGCGCCACACAGCGGGCGCCCCGGGCGCTCCTTCGCCGGCCTCCTGCAGGGCGGCGACGCACCGGCCCGCGACCGCGTGGTGATCTACGACGAATTCGGCGCCACACGCATGATCCGCACCGCCGAGTGGAAGTACGTGCACCGCTACCCCGCCCCCGGCATCCCGGCCTTCCCCAACGAACTGTACGACCTGGTGAACGACCCGGACGAACGCGCCAACCGCGCCGACGACCCCGCCGAGCAGACCCGCATCCGCGAACTGCGCGGCCTGCTCGAGGAGTGGTTCGCCGAGCAGGCGTCTACCGACAAGGACGGCCGCAACCTCCCGGTCACCGGCGGCGGCCAGTTGCGCCCCGTCGGCGACGCCTGGGAGAACGGCTCCCCCGCCTTCCAGCCAAACCACGGCCCCCCGAGCCCCTGGTGGCGCAACAAGTGACGGCGCCGGTTGGCGCCGGTTAGGCCAGACATGCCTGCGGGAGCCGGGCGGACCACCATCGGAGTGGAGCCGTTCGATACGGGGTACGGGGGCGGGTTCCAGGTGCAGGCCGACTCCCCGGAAGCGATGGCCTGCGAACTGGTCGAGGACGGCGGCGAGTTTCGCCGCCACCAGCCGCAACCTGCCGAGCGCCCGCGGCGGCTGGCATTCGTGGACGGCACCATGCGCGTCGAGGCGCGCCTCACCCGCACCGATGCGCAGGGTACGGTAACCGGCCTGGCCGGAAGCTGGGGAGCGGGGGCCGTGCTGGCCAATGGCGACCGGCCGCTCTGCTTCGAACGCATCACCATCGGCAGGGCGGCGGTGTTCTCGGCCGGGCAGCGGGTGGAGCTTCCGCCGCAGCCGGGCGGCTGGTGCTGGGAGGCGGACTCCATCGCCGGCACCGAACCCGATGCCGGCAGCGAGCGCCTGCGGCGGCGGATGCGCGACACCGAGGCGGACATCGCCGAGGGGCTGGCCGAGCAGCACTGGCTGGCGGTAATCGACGGGCCGCTGCACAACATCCGCCGCACGCGCACGCTGCCGGTGATCGGCTACGTGAAGACCCACCATCGCCCGATGCTGGCGGCCGCCGCCTGGCGCCAGGTGCCCGACCTGCACACCGGCGAGCGCTCCGGCCTGTTCGCCATGCGCGACGACCTCTACGCCTGCTACCTGCGCGTGGGCATGCCGGGACCGTGGGCCGGGCCCTGGGCCGGCATCGTGCGGCTGGAGGTACCCGCCGGCGTCGGCCTCGCGCTTGCCAGGGAAACCGCCGATGCCGCCGCCGGCTGGCTGCCGGCGTTTGCCTCCGCCCACCACCGCGACCGCCGCGCACCGGTGAACATGGCCCCCGTGGCCGGCCTGGAACGCCACCTGCACCGCCTGCAGGGCGACCCGCGCCTGGCCTTGCGCGCCGTCCGCGCGGCCGTATTGGCGCTCAACCGCGCACCGGCAGGCACGCTATGATGGGCTCCGAGTGCCTGAATGAACGATGACCTGATGCGGATCGGGCTGGTGGACGGGTCGGTGGACAGCAACTCGCGCACCTTCCACGTCGTGCTCGACGCCGCCACCGTAATCCAGCTCGACGAGTTGGTAGCGGTAACCACCGAGCTGCCGGACCAACGCACCGTGACCCACTACGGGATCGTGACCGAGTTGCTGTCGCGGTTCGAAGGGGCCGAGCTGCCCTCCGACACCGGGCGGGTAATCGACCGCACCCTGCCGGCGGAACTGGTGCGGCGCGCCGAGGTGCGCGTGCTGCGCGTGGTGCCGGAGCTGTTTCTCGCTCCCCACGCCGGAGCGGTGGCGGCCCGGGCCGCCGGCCGGCACCGCGCGGTTGCCCTGTTCGAAGACGAGATGACGCGCGGCAAGCTGCCGCTGGGCCTCGACCTGGGCGGCGCGCCGGTGTATGCCGACATGCGCTTCGTGGATGGACGCTCGGGGGGCCACGTGTCGATTTCCGGCATCTCCGGCGTCGCCACCAAGACCTCCTACGCCCTGTTCCTGCTCTACCAGTTGCTGGAGACCGAGGGCGGCATGGACCTGCTCGGCGGCCGCGCCGAGCGCGAAAGCGTGCGCGCACTGGTGTTCAACACCAAGGGCGAGGATCTGCTGCACCTGGACCGTCCCAACCGCGAGTTCGCCGGCAAGCCGGAGCAGCACGACCAGTGGCGGGCGCTCGGGGTACCGGAGCCCGGACCGTTCCGTTCGGTGCGGCTGTATGCCCCGCGCGGCGCCGGCACCGAGGGCAACCTGACCCCGGAAGTGCAGTCGCGCGCCACCGGCGACGTCGATCCCTACGGATGGACGCCGGAACAGTTCATCCGCGACCAGTTGCTGCAGTTCTGCTTTACCTCCGAGGACGAGCGCGCCACCCAGGTGGGATTTGTCGAGCAGCAGGTGCGCATCCAGCTCCTGCGCCGGCTGCGGCGGCTGCAGGGAGACGCTACCGGCGCGGTGGTGATTGCCGACCAGGCCGCGCCCAACACCGGCTACAACCCGGACCGGCTGGCGGACCGGGAACCGGAGGAGGTGCCGCTCGGCGCCGGCCACCTGGTACGCGAGTTCGGCGACCTGATCGACCTGCTGGAGGAAATCGCCGTGCAAGAAGACGAATCGCTCCTCAACGCCTGGTTCGGACGCACCCAGGGCGGTACCCGGCAGGCGTTCCTGCGCCGGCTGCTGCGCCTGCGCCGCCACCTCGGGCCGCTGATCGGCTGCGGCCTGGCGCCGCTGTCGCTGGCCAACGCGCGGCTGCACGTGGTGGACATCTCGCGCCTGCACGACGACGCGCAGCGCTTCGTGGTGGGCGCCCTGCTCGACCGCGTGTGGCGCGAGAAGCAGGGCACCGGACGCCTGCCGCTGCGCTTCGTGGTGCTCGACGAACTCAACAAGTACGCGCCGGCGCAAGGATTCTCGCCGCTCAAGGAACTGCTCATCGACATCGCCGAACGCGGGCGCTCGCTCGGCGTGCTGCTGATCGGTGCGCAGCAGGCGGCCTCCGCGGTGGCCCAGGCGCTGCCGCGCAACGCCGCCCTGAAGGTGGCGGGGCGGCTCGACGCCAGCGAGTCCGAGGCATACCGCTTCCTTACCCCGGCGCTGCGCGAGCGCGCCACCCGCTTCATGCCGGGCACCATGGTGGCGTCGCAACCCATCGTGCCGGAGCCAATCCCGATCCGGTTTCCGTTCCCGCCGTTCGCCACCAATCCCGACGAAGCGGCGCCGGACAGCGCCGCGCAGCAGCAGCAGGTGCGCCAGGTCGAGCGCAACCTCGCGGCGCTCGACGGACCGCGGTTCGAGCTGTGAAGCTGCTGCACACCGCCGATTGGCATCTTGGCGCTCGACTCGGACGGCACGACCGGCTGCCCGATCAGGTAGCGGCGGTGCGCGCCGTGCTGGAGGTCGCGCGCGCCGAGCAGCCGGGCCTGATCGTGCACGCCGGCGACCTGTTCGACGCCTCGCGTCCGGCGTACGAGGCGCTGGAGGTCGGCGTGCAGGCGCTTGGCCGCCTTGCCGAAATCGCGCCCACGGTAGTGGTGTGCGGCAACCACGACTCGCGCGCCCTGTTCCGGGTTATCGACCGCCTGGCAGGCGCCGTCCGCCCGCGCCGGTTGTGGATGGTCAGCGAGCCGCGCGTGCTCGCGTTCGCCGAGCTGGCGCCGCAGCCGGTGGCGCTGGCGTGCGTGCCGTTCATCTCGCCCGCCGGCGCGGCCGACCTGGCCAGCTCCGACCCGCACACGGCCGGCGGCACCTACGCCGACGCAATCCGGTCGATCAACGACCAGTTGCTCGCCGAGGCGCGGCGCACCGCGGGAGCGCGCGGCATCGTGCTGTACGCCGCCCACCTGCACGTACACGGCGCCCGCCCGGGCCGCTCCGAGCGCCGCCTGACCGTGGGCGAGGACTACGCCACCCACCTCGGCGGGCTGGAGCACGCGCTGTACTGCGCGTTCGGGCACATTCACGATCCGCAACTGCTGCCCGGCGGCGCCGCCATTGGGCGCTACGCCGGCTCTCTGGTGCCGCTCGACTACGGCGAACGGGTACAGCGCAAGCAGGTGGTGCTGGTCTCCATCGGCAACGACGTCCAGGTCACCGAACGGGAAATCGCAACCGGGCGCCCGCTGGTCGAAATCAACGGCAGCCTGGAAGAACTCAAGCTGCGCGCTGCCAACGGCGGGCTCGACAATCACATACTGAAGGCGCGCATCCACTCCGAACACCCGATTCCCGACCTCGCCGACCGGTTGCTGGCCGCCTCACCGCACTGTGCGGTATTCGACCTGCACAATGTCTCGGCACGTCAGGCCGCGCGGGCGATCGCCCCGAGCGCCGGACCGGACAAGGAACCGTCGCTGGTCGAACAGTTCCGAGAGTGGCGGACCACCGCGGCGCGCGGCGTTACCGCTCCGCATGAGATGGTGGCCGAGTTGCTCGCCGAGGCGCTGGAGGGCGGCGATGGCGAAGGTGGTTCCGACCTCGGACTGGGTCAGCTGCATGGACGCGCGCAACAGGTACTCGGCGCGCTCGGCGCCGCGCCGGCACGGAGCTGAACGTTGCGGCCGCTGGAACTGACGATCGAAGGGCTGCGCTCGTTCCGCGCCCCGGTCACCATCGACCTGCGCGGGCGCGACCAGATCGCCATTGTCGGCGACACCGGGGCGGGCAAATCCTCGATTATCGAAGCGATCACTTATGCCCTGTATGGGCAAGCCACCTTCTCCGGGCTGAACCGGGAGTTGATGAACGACGCCGCCAGCCAGCTGCGCGTGGTGCTGCGTTTCCGCAGCGCGGATGAAGAGTGGGAAGTGGCGCGCACCCTGCGCCGCCGCGCCAGTGGTGCGATAGGCGCGCAGTCCGCGCAACTGCGCCGCTTCGCCGCCGACGGCACGCTGCTGGAAATGGTGGAACAGGCGCGCCCGGTCAACGAGCGCATCGAGCAGGTGGTCGGGCTCAACCGGGACGCCTTCCTGCGTACCACGGTGCTGCCGCAGGGCCGCTTCGCCCAACTCCTGGTGGAGGATGACCCGCGCGACCGCAGCACCATTCTGCGCCAGGTGTGGCGCACCGACGAACTGGAGGAGGCCGGCCGCATCGCCGCGGCCGCCCACGGCGAACTCGCCACCCTGCGGGCGCGCCTCGACCAGGCCGCGGCGGCCTATCCGGAAGATCCACGTACCCACCTAAAGCAGCTTCACCAACAGGCGCAGCAAGCCGAGCACGCTGCCGCGGGCGCGGAGGAAACGGAGCAGGCCGCAGCCGGCGCGTTGCAGACGGTCACCGCGGCCGTGGAGCAGGGCAGACGCGCGCATGCGGCCACCGAGCGGCTCGGTGCGTTTCAGGCCGCCGCGCTGGCCGCAACGGTGGCGCCGCTGGCGGCCACGGCGGAGCAGATCAACCAGCAGGAGTCCACGCTGTGCGCACGGCAGGCGGCGCTGGCCGAGGAACTGGCGGCCATTCCAGTCGACGACGACGGACCCGCCGCCGCCGAGGTGACCGGCGCGCTGACGACGCTTGCCGGCATCCCGGCACTTGCCAGGGACGCGACGGAGGCCTACGGGCAGGCGCGCGAGCGGCGGACAGCCGCGCAACAAGCGCGGAGCGCCGCCGCGCAGGCCGACCAGGCAGCTCGGCAGGCGCAGGCACAACTGGTTACCGGGCAGGCGCGCGAGCGAGAGCTGGAGCAGGAACGGCAGGCCGCGGAGCAGCAGCGCGAGCAACTCGGCGAGCGCTACGACGCCGCGCAACAAGCCGCGCAGGTGGTGCAGACCGCCCAGGGCGAACTGACCCGCCGCGAGCTGCTTCGCGGCGCGGCGGCCGAGCGGCTGCAGGCATCCGACGCGGAATCCAGGCGCCTCAGTCAGGCCGAAGCGCGTGCCCGCGAACACCGCGAGGCAGCGCAACGTTCGAGGTCGGCGGCGGTGGCTGCCGCTCCCCTGCACCCCGGCGACGAGTGTCCGATCTGCCGGGCATTGCTGGCGCCGGACTGGCAGCGACCGGTCAGCCTCGACCTGGACCAGGCTACCGCGGCGGCGCGCGCGGCGGAACACGCTGCGAGCGAGGCACACGCCGCGCGCACCGAGCATGCCACCCGGACGCAACTCGCCGAGCGCGCGGTCGCGGACGCCACCGAGCAGTTGCAGGGTCGGCTCGAAGCCGCCGCCAAGGCGCGCGCCGAACTGCGGCAGCGCCTCGCCACGTGGCTCGCCACCCCGGCGGCAAGTGCCGCGCGGTCTGCCGCCGGCACCGTCGAACCGCCACTTGGCGCCGCGGATACGCTCGCAATGCTCGCCGACCGCGACCCCGCCGGCACACCGGCTGCACCGCTGCCGCCCGCAACCCGTCTGTTGGCGACGGTAGAGGCGCACGCGGCTACGGCGGCGCGCGCGGTCGACGAGCACAGCAGGACGCTCGCTTTCCTGCACCACGCGGCGGCGCAACGGGAGCAGGAAGCGCGCACCATGGCACAGACCGCGGCCGGCGCCGACGCACACCAGGCCGCAGCCGAACAGGCCGAGGCCGGCGCCGATGCGCGCCTGCGCCAGGCCGTGGCGAGCATTCCGGAACCCTACCGGCCGGCACTGCCCTCCGGTGCCGGGCACGCGGACCTGGATCCGGTCGCCGTGGAGCATTGTGTGGCCGCGGCACAGCGGCGCGAGCGGGTGCTGGCCGGCCGGGCGCACGACCGCGCCCGCCTCGGGCAGGCGTCACGCGCGGTCGCGCAAGAAACCGCCGCGCTCGCCCAACGGCGCGTGACCGAGGTCGAACAACCGCTCGGTGCAACCCTGCGCGCCCTCAACCGGCAGCGCGACCTCCTGGCGCGCAGCGCCGGCGATTTTGCCGGGGAGGTGGACCTGCCGGACGCGCTCGCCGCCCCCGACCCGCGCGCGGTGGCGGCCCATATCACCCTGCTGACCTCGATCACCAATCAACTGGTAAAGGGTGCAGCCGAAGGTGCCGCACGCGCCGCGGCGGACCGGCGCAACGCGGAGGCAACCCTCACAGAGATCGCCCGGCGCATCGGATCGCCGGTGGACGGCCATGCGGCGGTCGTCAACAGCGCGCGGGCGGCCGCCGAGAGCGCCCGCTACGCCGCCCGCACCGCGCGCACTGCCGCGGCGGCATTTGCCGCCAAAGTGGACCATGTGGCGGCGCTGCGCGAGCTGCTCGGCGAGGTGGAGGATCGCGAACGGGCGCTGGCGGATCTCGCTGCCGCGCTCAAGGAAGGGGCGTTTCTGAAGTGGCTCACCCTGCGCCGCTCGCGCAACCTGCTGGTGCACGCCTCTCGTACCCTGGAACAGATCAGCAACGGACGTTACGCATTCGTGGAGCCCGCCGACGAGACCCACCGCTGGCAGGTGCTCGACCGCGACTCCGGGCAGCCGCGCTCGCCGGCGAGTCTGTCGGGCGGCGAGCAGTTCATCGCGTCGCTGGCCCTGGCAATGGGCATGGTGGAGATGATGGCGCGCAGTGGCGGCCGCCTGGAGGCGCTGTTCCTGGACGAAGGGTTCGGTTCACTGGACCGCAGCAACCTGGATGCCGCCATCGAGGCGTTGGGGCAGGTAGCCGCCAGTGGGCGCATGGTAGTGCTGATCTCGCACGTGCAGGCGGTCGCCGAGCAGGTGCCCGACGTGGCCGCGGTCACCCGCACCGCCGCCGGCAGCCGCGTCGAATGGCTCACCGACGCCCAGCGCCGGCGGCTCGGCGAAACAGACGCCGGCTCATCCGCCCTGAGCGGCCTCCTCGACTGACCGGCGGCGCCGGAATCAGAAGTCGATGCCGCGCTGGGCCTTGATGCCGGCCTGGAACGGGTGCTTGATCTCCACCATCTCGCTGACCAGGTCGGCGTATTCGACCAACTCCGGCGCGGCGCCGCGGCCGGTCAGCACGACGTGGGTGCGGGCGGCGCGCGCTTCCAGGCAGGCGACGATCTCGGCCACCGGCAGGTAGTCGTAGCTGGCCACCACGTTGATTTCGTCGAGTACCACCAGGTCGAACTGCCCGCCGGTAACGAATTCACGCGCAATGGCGAGCCCGGCGCGAGCGGTGGCGATATCGAGTTCGCGGTTCTGGGTGTCCCAGGTGAAGCCCTGGCCGGTGGTGCGCCACTCCAGTTGCTCCGGGAAGCGGCTGAAGAAGCGGCGCTCGCCGGTTTGCCACTTGCCCTTGATGAACTGCACAATGGCGACGCGCTGCCCCCAGCCGAGGGCGCGTGCGGCCACCCCGAAGGCAGCGCTCGACTTGCCCTTGCCGTTGCCGGTATGCACCAGCACCAGCCCGCGCTCCGGATTCGCCGCACGCGCCACCTTGGCGCGCTGCTCGGCCTGCAGCCGGCGCATGCGCTCGGCATGCGCGCTGTCGGCGGCATCACCGTCGCGCGCGGTCATCACTGTGCCTTCCTTACCGGTAGCGGCAGGCCGGCCACCATCAGGTACACTTCGCTGGCCGCGGCGGCGACCAGCTGGTTCACGCGGCCCAGGGCATCGCGAAAGGCGCGGCCCAGCGGCGACGGCGGCACCACGCCCAGCCCGACCTCGTTGCTCACCACGATCCAGTCCGCATGCGAGGCCTTGACAACGGCCAACAATTTGCTTGTCTCAAGCAAGATACGCTCCTCCGAACGGTCCTCATCGGCGACCCGCGGTTGCAGGTCGAGCAGCAGGTTGCTGACCCACAGGGTAAGGCAGTCGATCAGCACCGTGTTGTAGCGGTGGTGAATGGGCCGCAAGGCGCCGGCCAGGTCGAGCGGCTCCTCCAGCGTGTCCCAGTGCCCGGGCCGGGCGGCCCGGTGAGCGGCAATGCGGCGCCGCATCTCTTCGTCCCGCCCCTCCGCCGTGGCGGCGTACAATACCCGCGCGCCGCGTGCCGCGAGCTGCTCGGCGTGCGTGCTCTTCCCGGAGCGGGCGCCGCCGACGATGAAGGTCAGTGCGCCGCTCATGACTGCAGGTGGCCGGTGTCGTTGAACAGGTCCAGGGTTGCGGCGCCATCGTCAAACACCGTTACCTGCGACACGCCGCAATTGGACAGCCGGAACCGCCAGATCGCCCGCGCCGGCAACCCCAGCAGGGCAACGATCAGCGCGCACAGCGAGCCGCCGTGCCCTACCACGAGGATGTTTTCGTCGCGCCCGCCGTGCGTGTCGCGGAGCCGGCCCGCGACTCCCGCCATCCGCCGCAGCATCTGCATATCGCTTTCGCCGCCCGGCGGCGCGGTTTCCCCATCGTAGGCGGCCACGCGGAAGATCCGCCGGTAGCGATCGGGATCGTGCGCCTCCGCCTCGGTAAACGTCAGCCCCTCCCACTCGCCGAAGCGCTTCTCGCGCAGCTTGGCCAACTCCGTTACGCGCAGCTCACGGCCGCGTACGACCGCCGCCGCGGTCTCCGTGACCCGGCTCAGGTCGCTCGCGTACGCCGTGGCGAACGACACCCCCGCCAAGCGCGCCGCGACCGCGCGCGCCTGCTCCCGCCCGGCGGCGTTCAGCGGCGGGTCCGCCTGTCCCTGAATCCGCGACTCGCGGTTCCAGTCGGTCTCTCCGTGCCGAACCAGGTACCATCTGCTCGCCTCCATCATCCCCCTCCTTCAAACCAGCCGGCTAGCGGCGACCGCATGGCGCCGGCGCCGCCGGCTGTGACCGCCACCGCGGCAACGAGCACCGCCACCTCGGCAATCTCGTTCACCGCACCGTAGATATCGCCGGTCATGCCGCCCAGCAGGCGGCGGGCGGTCATCCCCACCGCCGCGGCGGCCGCGCCGGCCAGCGCCAACAGCGCCAGTGACCACCAGCCGGCCACGGCCAGCCCCGCAACCACGGCAGCCGCGCTGCCGCCGATCAGCGCGCCGCGGCCACGCGCGCCGGCGAACGGCGTGCCCGCACCCCGCTCGCGCACGTACGGGAATATCTCCATCGCCAGCAGCATCGCCCAACGCGACAGGCACGGGAACAGCAGCAGCACGCCGGGCCGGACCGCGCGCGGCAGTGCGGCCACCGCGGTGACCTTGATCAACAGCAGGCACGCCACGCCCACGACGGCGAACGCACCGACATGGGGATCGCGCAGAATCTGCAGACGCCGGGCACGGCTGAATCCACCCGGCAGCGCGTCGCAGGTGTCCATGAAGCCGTCCAGGTGCAGTGCGCGGGTCAACACGGCCAGCGCGGAAATTAGCAGCGCGGCGGCCAGCAGCGGAAGCACCGCGCATCCGGCGGCGCGCGCCGGATCGCACGCAGAGGCGGCGGGCCGCAGACCGGCCGCGGCCAGCAGCAGGTCGAGTGCGGCAATCATCGCGCCGAGCAGCAGCCCGACGGCCGGGAACCAGGCGGGCGCAGCGGCCAGCGGACGGGTACCGCCGGCGCCGGCCGGCAAGATGGTGAGGAAGGTGAGCGCCGCGCGCAGGCCGTTCATGGTTGGCCGCGGTCGGACACGCCCGCCTCCGCGAACGTGGCCATCTCCGCCAGACAGGCCGCGGCCGCCTCGATGATCGGCATCGCCAGCAGCGCGCCGCTCCCCTCCCCCAGGCGCAGCTCCAGGTCCAGCAGCGGTTGCAGGTCCAGGTGCGCCAGCACCACGCGGTGGCCGGGTTCGGCCGACCGGTGCGCGGCGATCAGGTAGCCGCGGGCGGCGGGACTCAGGAGAACGGCCAGCAGCGCCGCCGCGCCGGCAATGAATCCGTCCAGCACCACCGCACGCCGCTGACTCGCCGCGCCCAGGATGACGCCGGCCAGCACGCCGATCTCGAAGCCGCCCACCTTGGCCAGTACGTCCAGCGCGTCGCCGCGATCGGGCAGGTTGCACGCCAGGGCGTGCTCCACCACGGCGATCTTGTGGCGCAACTGATCATCGTTGCGGCCCGTCCCACGCCCGGTCGTGTCGCCCGGCGGACGCCCGGTTACCGCGGCGGCGATGGCGCTCGCGGCGGTGGTGTTGCCAATTCCCATGTCGCCGGTGGCGATCAGGTCGGCCCCGGCCGCCGCAACCTCGCCGGCAATCTCGATCCCGGCTTCGAGGCAGCGCTCCGCCTGCTCCCGGCTCATCGCCGGACCGCGGCTCATGTCGCCGGTGCCGGCCCCCACGCGCACTATCCGCAGCGCCGGATGGGACGCCGGCGCCGGCGCCGCAATGCCCGCATCCACCACCAGTTGCCGCACCCCCAGCCGGCGGCACATGACGCTGACCGCGGCACCGCCGGCGAGGAAGTTGGCCACCATCTGCGCGGTCACCGCCTGCGGATAGCCGGTCACTCCGCGCGCCACCACGCCGTGGTCGCCGGCCGCCACGATCACCGCCGGCGCCCCCCCCCGGGGGCACGCCGCCCCCCCCGCCCCCCCCCCCGCCGGGCCCCCCGCCCGCCACGATCACCGCCTTGCCGCCGATCCGCGGCCGCGCGTCGCCCAGCATGCCGGCCAGCCGTACCGCCAGCTCCTCCAGCCGCCCCAGGCTGCCGGGCGGCTTGGTAAGCGCGCGCTGCCGCTCCTCGGCGCGGCGCATTGCGCCCGCATCCGGCGGCCCGATGCGCGCCAGCGCCGCGGCCAGCTTCGCGGGTCGAGGCCGCCGCGCCCTGGCGCCTGACCGCCGGTCGCCGAAGCAATCATCCGCGGCTCCAGTCTTGGCCGGTGCCATCACCGCGAATCCCGCGGCGCCACCAAGCGGATACCGGCAGCACGCGTGGCAGGCGCCATCACCCCGTTCCATCGTCCCGCCGACCGGCTACCGGCAGCGCCGCGCCAACGCCCGACAGGCGGTCATGCCGGCATCGCCACGGCAGCCATCGATAAACGAACATGCGGTCGCCGTCGCACCCGCGGCGCATGGTCGCCCTGGCTGCGCCATCCGCCAGGGGCGCACTGCCATGCCGGTAGGCGACGACGCAGCCAAGCACGTGCTTCCGGACCACCAACCGGCGGGCGCAGCCGCCGCCGGGCGCGTCAACCAGGTCCATCGTGCACCTGCGCGCCCGCGCGCTCGCTCGGCCCTACCAGCCACACCCGCGGCTGCCCCGACGCCGAGTCCCGCGACACCAGCGCCTCCACCCCAAACACCGCCCGGAACTGCTCCGGGACCAGCACCTCGCGCGGGCTGCCGCAGCTCGCCACCCGCCCCGCCGCCAGCAGCACCAGCCGGTCGCAATAACGCCCGGCCAGCTCCACGTCGTGCAGCGCCACCACCACGGCCGCGCCGCCGGCCGCCTCGCGCCGGAGGGTTGCCAGCACCGCCAGCCGGTGGCGCAGGTCGAGGCTGGCCAACGGCTCGTCGAGCACCAGTCCGCCCGCCTGCTGGGCCAGCGCGCGCGCCAGCAGCACGCGCTGCCGCTCGCCGCCCGACAGGCGGTCCAGCCCGCGCGCCGCGAAGCGCCGGCTCTCGGTGCGGGCCAGCGCCGCATGTGCGATCTGCCGGTCGCGGCGTCCTTCCAGTTGAAACCGCCGCAGGTAGGGGTAGCGGCCCATCAGCACCGTCTCCAGCGCCGTGAACGGCTGCGCCGCGTCCTGTTGCGGCAGGTAGGCGACACGCTGCGCGCGGGTGCGGGAGGCCACGCCATGCAGGTCCGCCGCGCCGAGTTGCACCGTTCCCGATTCGGCCGCCAGCACGCCGGCGAGCACGCGCAGCAGCGTGCTCTTGCCCGCGCCGTTGGGTCCGATCACCCCGGTCACCTCGCCGGCGCGCGCGGTCACCGATACCGAGCGCAGCACCGGCTCGCCGCCGAGGCGCACCGACACGCCGCGCGCGGCCAGGTCGTTGCCTGCGGGCGGCGTGGTCACTGCCCCTCGTAGGGCGCGAAGTCGGGGAATTCCACCCCGGTGAAGCGATCCGGATACAGCAGGCGGGCGGTCTCCTCGATGCCGCGCACGTTCCAGTGCGACAGGGTGGTGTAGTAGCGCGGCGCCACCACCAGCACGCGCCCGGAGGCGACCGCGGGAACAGCCGCCAGCGCCGGCGCCGCGGTCAGTTCGTCGTGCAGCGCCGTACCGCCCATCTCGGCCGGCTGGGTGATCAGGATCACCTCCGGAGCCAGCGCCGCCAGCGACTCGATGCTCACCGTCTGGTGCCCGTCGATGCCGCCGCGGGCGGCCGCGTTCACGCCGCCGGCCGCCTTGATGATGCCGCCTTCGGTGGTACCGCCGCCGGCCGCGTAGATGGTGTCGGAGAAGCGCGCGATCGCCAGCACCGCCGGCATGGCGGGATCGCCGGCTGCCGGCACCCGTTCCGCCACCGCCGCGATGCGGCCCTCGATCTCCGCGACCAGCTCCAGCGCGCGCTGCTCGACGCCGAGCAGGTAGCCGAGCAGCAGAATATTGGGAATGTTGCCCGCCGCGGAGTTCTCCAGTGCGGTACGCACCACCGGCACGCCGGTCTCCTTGATCAATTCCACCAGGTCTGCCTTGGTGTAGCGCGACACCACGATCAGGTCGGGACGCATGGCCAGAATCGCCTCCGGGTCGTTGGACGGCAGGGTGTCGAGCCCGGCAACCAGGCCGGCGACGTTGGAGTAGGTAGTGTCGGCCGCAAACGGCCCGACGCCGGCCAGCCGCTCCCGCCCGACCAGGGCAAGCAGCATCTCGTCGTGGCCGAGCGACAGCGCCAGGATACGCTGCGGCGGCGCGGCCAGCCGCACGCGGCCCTCGCTACTGTCAACCTCGCGCGGCCAGCCACGGTTGCCGGCGTCCACGATGCCCGCGACGGCCGGATACCCGTCCCCGAACGCGCCCGCAGCCGCGCCGCACAACAGGGCGCCGGCCAACAACCGAAACATATTCATCTATTTCCTCCCAAAAAAGTTACAGTGCTCCCGCCCGGGCCTTGTGGCGGGCGAGCAGCAGGATGAAGAAAGGCGCTCCCACGAGCGACGTAATGATGCCGACGCGCATCTCCGCCGGCGCGATGACCAGCCGCGCCAGGGTGTCGGCCGCGAGCAGAAACAGCGCCCCGCCCAGCGCACTCAGCGGCACCAGCACCCGATGGTCGGCGCCGGCCTGCAGCCGCAGCGCGTGCGGCACGATGAGCCCGACAAACGCGATGGTGCCGGAGAACGCCACCGCCGTACCGGTAACCAGCGAAGCGGCCAGCAGCAGGACGGTGCGGGTCACCGCGACGCGCACGCCGAGCGCGCGCGCTTCCTCCTCGCTCAGGGTGAGCAGGTTGAGGTCGCGCGCCAGCAGCACCGACGCGGCCAGCCCGGCCAGGATGAACGGCGCCGCCAGCCGCACGTGCGTCCAGCGCGACGCATCGAGGCCGCCGGCAAGCCAGAAGATCATTTCGCGCTGCGCCCCGAGATCCTCGGTAAACAGCACGATGGCGGAGATGATGGCGGCCAGGAACAGGCTCACCGCCACGCCGGCCAGCAGCAGCGCCGCCATGGAGAAGCGCCCGCCCACCGATGCGACCGCAAATACCAGCGCCAGCGCGCCGGCCGCTCCCGCGAACGCCATCGCCGGCAGCGCCAGCGGCCACGCCGCCTGCGCGCCGCCGGCATTCGCGATCACCGCACCCAGCGCCCCGCCGGTGGAGACGCCGATTATCCCCGGATCGGCCATCGGGTTGCGGAACAACCCCTGCATCACCGCCCCGGCGGTGCCGAGCGCGGCGCCCACCAGCAGCGCCAGCACAATGCGCGGCAGCCGGATCGTCGCCACGATCGCCCGCTCGGTGGCGCCGGCGGCACCAGCCCCCAGGCCCACCAGGTCGAGCAGGATTGCCGCGGTATCCGGCAGGGGAATGGCGTACGAGCCGAGCGCCGCGGCGGTCACCACCAGCAGCACCCCGGCGCCGGCCAGCAGCGCCGTACCGCGGGCAAGGCGCAGCACCACCGGCGACCCGGACACGAATGGAGAACGTGCAATCCGCCGCCACAGAGGCGCGCGGGAGATGCCAACCGGCAACCCGACTCCCTTGCCGCTCGGCATCCGTAAAGAAATGAAGACTGCCACGAGGCTCTTTGGGACAGAGCTCTATTCCCGAGGCGCTCCCTGGACGGAGAGCGGCCGCTCAGCCCTGCCCGGTAGGTCTCCTGGCTCCCGGGTCGTCGCCTCGCCCGCCCCTTCCCATCCTGCATCGGGCAGTACGCCCTGAAGGACAGTGGCTTGCGGCGGCTGGCTCGCCGGTCACAGTGGGCCCTCCGCAGCGGATTTGCACCGCTTTCCCTGTTACCCCCGAGATGCGGCTTGCATCTCCGAGCACCGGACAGGTTGGCCTTTGATGAATTTCAGGCCGCAGCCTACCGGGCCCTCGACTCCCCTGTCAACGCGCACGCCACGCCGGTTGACCGGCTCGGCGCGCGGCGACACACTGCGGCCGGTGGCATTACTCCGCTCATGAATGGACTGCTCGCGGCACTCAAGGCGGAGCGACCCCTGCAGATCGCGGGGGCGATCAACGCCTACGCTGCGCTGCTCGCCGAGGACGCCGGCTTCCGCGCCCTGTACCTGTCCGGCGCCGGCGTCGCCAATGCGGCGTTCGGCCTGCCCGACCTGGCCATGACCACCCTGTCCGAGGTCGTTGCCGAAGCGCGCCGCATCACCGCGGCCACCGGTCTGCCGCTGCTGGTCGACGTCGACACCGGCTTCGGCGACGGCCTGGCCATCGAACGGATGGTACGCGAGATGACCGCGGCCGGCGTGGCCGCCGTCCACCTGGAGGACCAGGTGTCCGCCAAGCGGTGCGGCCACCGGCTCGGCAAGGCGCTGGTCAGCGAAGCGGAGATGGCCGACCGCATCGCCGCGGCGGTGGCGGCGCGCGGCGCCGGCAACCTGGCAATCATGGCGCGCACCGACGCGCTGGCCGCGGAGGGCCTGGAGCGCGCCGTACAGCGCTGCGCCGCGTATGCCGCCGCCGGCGCGGACGCCATTTTCTTCGAGGCGGCCACCGGATTGGACCAATACCGGCGCGCCGCGGACGCCGCCGGGGTGCCGATCCTGGCCAACATGACCGAATTCGGCGTCAGCCCGCTGTTCACCCTGAACGAGCTCGGCGCGCACGGCGTGGCGATGGTGCTGTATCCGCTCACCGCGTTCCGGGCCATGAGCCACGCCGCGCAGCGCGCGTACCGGGTGCTGCGCGAACAGGGCGGCCAGCACACCGTGCTCGGCGAACTGCAGACCAGGGCGGAGCTGTACCGGGTGTTGAACTATGCCGCCTACGAGGAACGCATGGACCAGCTGCTCGCACGGCAGCGCGATCGGGAGGAAAGAGACGAATGAGCAGCGGAAGCGCGGGACTGGCCGGCGTGGTGGCCGGCGAGACGGCGGTCAGCACCGTAGGCAAGAGTGGCGCCGGACTTACCTACCGCGGCTACCCGATCGAGGACCTGGCGGCGCACGCCACCTACGAGGAGTGCGCCTGTCTGCTCATTCATGGCGACCTGCCCGACGCCGCCGGGCTGGAAGACTACCGGCGCACGCTGCGCGCGCGGCGCGGTCTGAGCGCTGCGTTGCGCCGCGTGCTGGAGGCTATGCCGGCGGCTTCCCACCCGATGGACGTGTTGCGCACCGCGTGCTCGTTCGCGGGCGCGGAGACGGAAGCCGCTGCCGCCGGTAACGCAGGTGGCGCCGGCGCGGGCGCCGCCGCGTACGAACCCGCCGCCATCCGCGGTCAGGCGGACTCCCTGCTGGCGCTGCTGCCGGGCGCGCTGCTGTACCAGCACGCGTTCGCCGCCCGCGGCGAACGCCGGGAAGTGAGCGGCGGCGCGCCGTCGCTGGCCGCCTGGATCCTGGACCTGCTGCACGGCACCGGCGCCGCCTCCGCCGACCAGGTCGCCGCCCTGGATGCGGCCCTGATCCTGTACGCCGAGCACGAGTTCAACGCATCCACGTTCGCGGCGCGGGTGGTGGCGTCCACCCTCAGCGACTTTCACTCCGCGATGACCGCCGGCATCGCCGCCCTGCGCGGCCCGCTGCACGGCGGCGCCAACGAGGCCGCCATGGCCCTGATCGAGCGCTTCCGCGATCCCGGCGAAGCGGAGCGCGCCCTGCTGGAGATGCTCGGCCGGCGCGAGCTGGTCATGGGGTTCGGGCACCGCGTGTACCGCGAGTCCGATCCGCGCAGCCCGGTGGTGCAGCGCTGGGCCGAGCGGCTGGCCACATCCGGCGAGCAGCAGCGGCAGTTCGCCGTCGCCGAGCGCATCGAGGCGGTGATGCGGCGCGAGAAGGGGCTGTTTCCCAACCTCGATTTCTACAGCGCGCTGCTGTTCCACAACTGCGGCATCCCCACCCCGCTGTTCACGCCGCTGTTCGTGATCAGCCGCGTCGCCGGCTGGGCCGCCCACTACCTGGAGCAGCGCGACAACAACCGGCTGATCCGCCCCACCGCCGCCTACACCGGGCCGCCGCCGCGCCACCTGCCGGCGCGCGCATCGGCGCCCGGCGCCCGCCCCAGCGCCCGCCGCGGACACGGTGCCTGCCATGACTACCGCGCCCGGCGCCGATCGGGTGCTGGCCGAGATCGCCGGCTACCTCACCGCGCCGCCGCCATTCAGCGCGCTCGCCTACCGCACCGCGCGCATGAGCCTGCTCGACTCGCTCGGCTGCGCCCTGCTCGCCCTCGACGCGCCGGAGTGCCGCCGCCTGCTCGGCCCGCTCGCCGCGCCGCCGCCCGCGGAGGACGCTCCGGACGCAACACCCGCGTCATCCGCCACGCCCGGACCAGGCGCCGCACCTGCGCCAAGCGCCCTGACCGCGGCAGCCACCGCGCGCGCAACGGAAGCCTCGCCAGCGCGCAGTGGCGCACCGGTGCCGGGCGCGATACGGGTGCCCGGTACCGCGCTGGCGCTCGACCCGGTGACCGCGGCGTTCAACATCGGCACGCTGATCCGCTGGCTCGACTACAACGACACCTGGCTGGCCGCCGAATGGGGCCACCCGTCGGACAACCTCGGCGCGCTGCTGGCGTGCGCCCAGGTGCGCGGCCTGACGGTGCGGGAGCTGCTCGCCGCACAGATCCAGGCCTACGAGATTCAGGGCATCCTGGCCCTGCACAACAGCTTCAACCGGCTCGGCCTGGACCACGTGATCCTGGTGCGGATTGCCAGCGCCGGCGTGGCCGCACGCCTGCTCGGGGGCACCCCGGAGCAGGTGCTGGCGGCGCTGTCGCACGCGTTTCTGGACGGCGGCGCCCTGCGCACCTACCGGCACGGCGCCACCACCGGGTCGCGCAAGTCGTGGGCCGCCGGCGATGCCACCAGCCGCGGCCTGTGGCTGGCGCAACTCGCGCTGCGCGGCGAAATGGGCTACCCCGCGGCGCTCAGCGCGCCGCGCTGGGGCTTCCAGGACGTGGTGTTGGGCGGCGCCGAGCTGCGTCTCGCTCAGCCGCTCGGCTGCTACGTAGCCGAAAACATCCTGTTCAAGGTCGGCTTTCCGGCGGAGTTCCACGGCCAGACCGCCGTGGAGGCGGCGTTCGCCCTGCACCGGGAGGTGGCCCCGCGTGCCGCCGAGGTGGACGAAATCGTCATCCACAGCCAGGAATCCGCCGTGCGCATCATCGACAAGCAGGGCCCGCTCGCCACGCCCGCCGCGCGCGACCATTGCCTGCAGTACATGGTGGCGGCGGCGCTGCTGCACGGCGAACTGCGCAGCGAGCACTACCGCGACGAAGCCGCCGCCGACCCGCGCATCGACTTCCTGCGCGCGCGCACCAGCGTACACGAAGACCCGAGCTACACCGAGGCGTACCTCGACCCGGCCAAGCGCGCCATCGGCAACCGTGTGCAGGTGCGCTTCCGGGACGGCACCGCCACCCGCGCGGTGGCAATCGACTACCCGCTCGGCCACCCGCGCCGGCGCGCAGAGGCGGAGCCGCACCTGGCCGCCAAGTTCGCGCGCAGCGCCGCCACCCGGATGCCTGCATCACGCGCCGCCGCCGTGCGCCGCCTGTGGGACGACCCGCGGCGCACCGACCGGCTGCACGTCGACCAGCTCATTGACTGTTTCGCGCCGTAGGTTGGGCAGGCACGCGCGTCAGCAGGAAGCCGCCGGCCACGAACAGTACCGCAAGGCTCAACACGCCGATGCTCGAATCACCGGTCAGCGCCGCGAACACGCCCACCAGCACCGGTCCCACGATGGCCGCAAACTTGCCGAAGATGTTGTAGAACCCGAAGAACTCCGCCGACGAGTTGGCCGGAATCAAGCCGGCGTAGAACGACCGCGACAGCGCCTGGATGCCGCCCTGGGAACTGGCCACCAGCATCGACAGCACCCAGAACATCGGCACCCGCGCCGCCTCCGGCAGCCGCCAGATCGCGAACGCCGCCACCGTGATCACGGTGTAGATGCCGATTCCGATCAACAGCAGGGTCCGGGTTGCCCGTTCGCTGCGTTGCGCCAGCCGGCCGTAGATCAGCGCGCACGGGAACGCCACCAGTTGCACCACCAGCAGCATCACCAGCAGGGTCTCGGCGGACAGCCCCAGGTCGGTGCCGTAGGCGGTAGCCAGCTTGATTACCGTGCCGACGCCGTCGATGTAGAAGAAATAGGCGGCCAGGAAGATGAACACCGCGCGATGGCCGCGCAGGTCGCGCACCACCGCCGCAACCCGCCGGACGCTGTCGCGCACCAGGTCCGCGGCCTTCGGCCCCGCCGCGGCAATGAAGTGCACCTGGCGCACCGACCGGAACAGCGGCACCGTGAACGCTGCCCACCACACGGCGGCAATGAGAAAGGCCACCCGCACCGCGCCCTCCGTCGTCAGCAGACCGGCTCCCGGCGCCAGATTGATCAGCGCCATCGCCGCCACGAACGGCACCGTTGAGCCGACGTAGCCCCAGGCATAGCCGGCGGACGACACCCGGTCCATGCGTTCCGGCGTGGTTACGTCGGTCAGAAACGAGTCGTAGAATACGTTGGCGGCGGCGAACCCGATCGCCGACAGCCCGTACGCCGCCAGCACCGCGAACTCGCGGCCGGCCGGCACGAACGCCAGCAGCCCGGTGGCGGCCACCCCCAGGCCGAAGAACACGGCAAAGAACCGCTTCTTGCGCCCTTCGTAGTCGGCCATCGGCCCCAACGCGGTCGCCAGCACGGCAACCACCAGCGTGAACGCGCTGCTTGCAAACGCGAGCCTCGCGGTGGAGACCGCCCCCGGAACGTCGGCGGCAATCACATTCTTGTAGAACAGCGGGAAGATCGCGGTGGTGACCATCAGCGTGTAGGCCGAGTTGGCCACGTCGTACAGTACCCAGGACCGCTCGCTCCGCCTCGTTGACATGCCGTTCATCATCGCGGCGGCCGTCCCACTGCGCAAGCGCCGGCGCCGAATTCGGGCTTATTCGTCAAGCCCCAGGAGGATGCCCAGGCAGACCGTGCAGGAGTTGGCCGCGGCACGCCGCAGGCAGGCCCGGAAGTCGGCCGGCGCGGAGCCGTCGGCGTGATCCGAAACCGAGCGGATTATCACGAACGGGACGCGGTTCACCGTCGCCACCAGGGCAACCGCCGCGCCCTCCATCTCCACGACGGTACCGTTCAGGCTGCGCAGGCGCTCCTGCCGGCTGGCGGCGGTGGCGGCCACGAACTGGTCGCCAGTCAGAATCCGCCCGGCGACCACCCGTTGCCCGGGCACCTCCGTGGCCATGGCCAGCGCCACCAGCCTCGGGTCGGCGGCCAGGAAGCGATGCTCGGTACGGGGAACCTGCCCCACCGGCACGCCGAGCGCGGTCACGTCCAGGTCATGCTGTACGCAGTCGCGGCTCACCACGACGTCGCCCAATGCCAAGTGGCCGCTGACCGCGCCGGCGATTCCGGTCACGATCAGGTAGTCCGGGCGGAAATGATCGACCGCGTATTGGGCAACCATGGCCGCGCTCACCTTGCCGACGCCCGAGTGCAGCACCGTCACGTCAGCGACGCCAAGCCGCCAGCGAAACGCCGTGAACGGCCCCCGCCGAGGCACCGGTTCAAGGTCGTGCGCGTGTCGGAAGGCGTCCAGCTCCTCCTGCAGGGCTGCGATAATGGTTACGCGCATTCCGCCTGGTGCGGGATACTGGACATACTGCTAGTCATTCGTAGCGATCATCGCGCAAGCCCACCTCGTTGCGCAACCCGCCGCCGGCTGCCGGGCGGTGCGGGCAACTCGTTGTCGGCACCGCGAATACCACTCGCGCCGCGTCGGGTAGATCATTTGGTCCTTCTGTCCTACAGTATGCACCCGGAGCTTCCTGAAGTCGCTGTCAGCGTTGCGACCGCGCACGGAAGCCAAAATCATGGTAACGCATAGAGGGGATAGACAACTATGATTCGACGGGTCGGACACCTGTTTTCGGACCGCTCAGGGATATCGATAACGCGGGCACTGCTGATTCTCGGCCTGCTGTTCGGTGGCGCATCGTTCGCTTACGCGGCGGTGGACGAGGAGACGCTGTTCGTCTTCAACACGTTCTCGTTTCTGGTCTGGGGCGCACTGGTCATGTGGATGGCAGCCGGGTTCACCATGCTGGAGGCCGGCTCGGTGCGCACCAAGAATGCCTCCGTCATCTGCCTGAAGAACCTCGGCCTGTATTCGATCGCCGGGCTGGCGTACTACCTGATCGGCTACAACCTGATGTACGTCGACGTGGGCGGCTTCATCGGCTCGTTCAAGTTGCTGTACGGCCCGTCCGCGGACGAACTGGCGCTGATCGGCGGCGACGCGGCGGCGACCGCGGCGGTGGTCGAGAGCGGCTACGCGGTCATGTCGGACTGGTTCTTCCAGATGGTGTTCGTGGCAACGGCCGCGTCGATCGTGTCGGGTGCTCTCGCGGAACGGGTCAAGATGTGGTCGTTCTTCGTGTTCACGGCGATCCTCACCGCGATCATCTATCCGGTGGTCGGAGCGTGGACCTGGGGCGGCGGCTGGCTCGCCGGCATGGGCTTTCAGGACTTCGCCGGCTCCACCATCGTGCACGGCACCGGCGGCTGGGCGGCTCTGGCGGGGGTGCTGGTGGTCGGCCCGCGGCTCGGCAAGTTCCGCAAGGACGGCTCGGTTCATGCCACGCCGCCCTCCAACGTCGTGCTGGTTACGCTCGGGGTGTTCATCCTGTGGCTCGGCTGGTTCGGGTTCAATGGCGGCTCGCAGCTCGTGCTCGGCTCCGCGCTCGACGCGGTGGCGATGAGCAACGTGATGGTAAACACCAACCTGGCCGCCGCCGCCGGGGTGATCACGGCGCTCGCCTGTTCCCGATGGATCCTCGGCCGCACCGACATGTTCGCCGCGCTCAATGGCGCCATTGCCGGACTGGTCTCGATCACGGCGGGGCCCGACATCACGCAGCACCTGTGGTCGGTGATTATCGGTGCGGTGGGCGGATTGCTCTGCACGCTGAGCATCAAGGCACTGGAGAAAATGAAGATCGACGACGTGGTCGGGGCGGTACCCGCCCACCTGATATGCGGCATCTGGGGCACGCTGGCGGTGTGCATTGCCGCGGGCGGCAACTTCGGCGTGCAACTGATCGGGATCCTTGCGGTCGGCGCGTTCGTGTTCGTGCTGTCGTTCCTGGCCTGGAAACTGATCGACGTACTGCTCACGGTACGGGTTACGAAGAACGTGGAGCGCATGGGTCAGGATACGGCGGAGCTCAAGATCGACGCCTATCCCGAGTTCGTGTTGATGCCGGAAGAAGACATCGAGGAGTAACGGAAGCCGGGAATCGGGTATGATGCGCGGGGCAGGCGCGGCGGCGGCAGGGCCGTTGCACCCGCCTCGGCCCTGCCCGGCGGAACATTAAGGTAGATGCTTCTTAATCTCCCGGCCCGCGTGTCGGTCAACATCTTTCTGATACTCACGCTTGCGGTGTCCCTTACCGGGCTGATGAACCACTACAAGTACCGCAAGTATCTGTCCGATCTGACCCGCGACCGGCACGCCCTGGTGCTGCAGGACATCGGCCACTCCATTGAGGCTTCGCTTGCCCTCGGCCTCGCCGTCGACTCGCTGCCGGGAGTGAATACCGCCCTGCAGGCGCGTACCCTGCGCGATCCGGGGGTGCTTTCGATCGAGATGTTCGACGACCAGGGTACGGTTCTGTACAGTTCCGACGAAAGCCTGCGCGGCGACCTGGTCTCCAAGGAGTGGGCCGTTGCGTGGGAGGTGGCCGATCAGCCGGTGTGGACCAGGATCGAGCACGACGCGTATGTCGTCGGCGTGCAGGTGAACGATGTCCTCGGCCGTGCGGTCGGTGCGCTGGCGTTGCGCTACTCGCGCACCGCGTTCGACCGTGAGGTGCGCGCCATGGCGGTGCGAATCGCCGGACTGTGCGCCGCCACCGTCGTCCTCGTTGCCCTGACCGGTACGGTATTGGCCGTCATCCTTACGCGCCGGCTGCGCCACCGGTTGGAGCGCATGCGCGTCACCCTCGAACATGCCGAGAACGAACAGCAGATCGATTTCGATCCGGCGGCGGCGGACCTTGCCCGCACCGCCGACGAGGCGTGCGAAGCGGTGGCCCGCGCTACCAGGGAAATCCGCCAGATCGAAGCCGAGCCGTTTCTCTCACGGGGAATTACCAGGAACGGCAATGAGTGATGCTCCGATAGACCCCAGGCGCGGCGCGGCGGATTCGCCGACCTCGGTCGCCGGCGACGAACAGCGGCTGTTCCGGGGCGTGATCGTGCGCCTTGCCCTGTTGACCGCGGGACTGCTGCTCCTCGCCCAGGGGGTCGTGTCCTACGTGCTCGCAATTGCGTTCGAAGACTCGCTCCTTCCCGAAATCCATCGCAAGGCGGAGGTGGCCGGGGGACTGGTCACCGAGCAGATCAGTTACGCCGTTGCGCTCGGCATCCCGCTCGATGCGCTCGTCGGCATGGACGAGTTCCTGCAGGGCGTGCTGGACCGCAATCCCGACTTTACCTACGTGGGGGTGACCACCTCCGACGGCGCCGAACTCTACCAGCACGGTACCCGGGCATCCGCGGCGCGCTCCGCGGACTCGCTCGAACTGCCAATCCTTGCGGACGGCAATACGGTGGGATTCCTGCACGTCGAAGTGCGCGAGGGAGCGGTGCGATCGGAGCTGGCCGGGTTGCGGTTCGACATCGTAACCGCCTTCCTGGTCACGCTGCTGATCGGGATAGAGCTGCTGGTGGCGTTCGTCGTGGTACGCATATCCGGTCCCATCAGACTGGCCGACCGGCTGATCGTGCGCGGCGCGAAGGGTGACTTTCTGTACCGGATCGGGCTGCGCAGGCGGGATGAGGTCGGACACGTCGCGCGGGCCTACAACGCCGTCGTACAGCGCGTCAACACGGCGTTCGCCATGCTGACCGAGGAGGCCGAGGACGCGCGGGCGGTGCAGATCGACCGGACCATTCAGCAGCGAATACGAGACGTGGTAACGGGACTCGGGGAGCGGTTCCGCTTTACCGCTCCGGGCCTCGAACGGACCGTCGTGCCGCGTTCGCCGATGGACGTGCGCATCCCGCTGTTCCTGTTCATGCTCGCGCAGGAACTCTCCCGGCCCTTCCTGCCGCTGTTTTTCGGCGACGTGTACACGCCCATCGGCAACTTGAGCCGGGAGCTCACCATCGGCCTGCCGTTCACGACGTTCATGGTGGTGGTGCTGATCGCCACGCCGATCGCCGGAGCGATTACCGACTCCCTGGGACCTCGGACATTGTTCATCCTGGGGATCCTGCCGTCGGTCGCCGGGCACATCGGAGCGGCCCTGTCGTCCACCATCATCGAAGCACTGCTGTGGTGGACCCTTGCCGGCCTCGGCTACGGAACCATCTTCATTGCCGCCCAGACCTACGTCGCGCACCACGCCGAGTCGTCGCGCCGCGCCGTGGGCATGACCGGCTTCACCGGCGCGTTTTTCGCGGCGTTCGTCTGCGGTCCGGCAATGGGCGGCATCCTTGCGGACCGTCTCGGCTACCGGAACACGCTCCTCGTTGCCGCCGCAATGGCCTTGTTTGCCGCCGGCGCGGCGCTGATCGCGGTGGACCGGGACTCGCACACGGAGGCGCGTCCGCGGCTGCAATCGATGCGCAGTTGGCGGCGCGTGTTCTCGCAACGCGAGTTCGTCGTGCTGACGCTGTTCTCGGCCGTGCCCAACAAGCTCATCCTCAGCGGCCTGTACTTCTTTCTGTTGCCGCTGTTCCTTGCCGACCTCGGCAACACGCAGTCGAACATCGGGCGCGTGTTGATGGTGTTCGGCATTGCCTGCATAGCGATTACGCCGCTGGCCGCGAGCGGCGCCGACCGGAGCGGACGGCCACGCACCTTCATTGTCCTCGGCGGCCTGATGAGCGGGCTTGGGTGCCTGTTGCCGACGCTCATCGGCTCCACCGCCGGCGTGGTCGCCGCGGCCGCCGTGCTCGGCTCCGGGCAGGCGCTGACCACCGCTCCCCAACTCGCGGTGGTGCAGAGAATCGCCGAACGCGGCCGGAGTTTCGGCCTCGGACCGGGTGCGGTGGTAAGCGCATTCCGCACCATCGAGCGCGTCGGCACCGCGGCCGGCGCGCTGGCGGTGGGGGCAGTCGTCACCTTCGTCGGCTATGGCCAGGCGATGCTCATCATCGGGATCGTGGTGTTTGCCTGCACCGTCTGCTACACGCTGTTCGGTGCCGCGCAGGCCAGCAAGCGGGTGCCGGCGTGAAGGGCTTCCCGATAGCGGCCCTGCTCGTGGCCGCACTTCTGGTCGCCGCGCCCGGTGACGGCGCCGCGCAGACCGCGACCGATCCGTTCCACGTCTACCTGGTGGTATGGCGGGGAGAAACCGACGTGGAGCACGGTTTCCGGGCACACATGTACGAACGCGGCATACCGGTGCGCTACACCCTGCGCAACGCCGACCGGAACCGCAGCAAGTTGCCGGAATTCGCCGCCGAGATACGCGCCGAGAAGCCGGACCTCGTCCACACCTTCGGCACCTCGGTGGCGCTCGGGATTTTCGGCCCGCACACCGGCGCCGAGCCGGGCATGCACATTGGCGACATTCCCGGTGTGTTCTCGATTGTTTCCTACCCGGTACAGGACAAGATCGTCGAGCAGTTCGAGGCCCCCGGACGGCCGCTCACCGGCAGCATCTTCCTGACCCCGATCAATACCCAGATCGACACCATCCTCGCCTATCGCCCCATCGACACGCTCGGGGTAATTTACAACCCGCTGGAGCGCAACTCGGTGACCAACGTCGACCAGTTGCGCACCGAGACCGGCGCCCGCGGCATCACGCTACTGGAATACCCGGTTCCCCTGAATGCAGAAGGCCGCCCCGACGCGACGCGCCTCCCCGAGCTGGTCGACGCCCTGGTCCGCGACGGCGCCCAGTTCCTGTACATGGGCCCCGACTCGTTCATCACGGTCAACAGCCTGGACATAAGCGAGCGTGCCGCGGACCGCGGAATCCCGTCATTTGCCGCCGTGGAGGCGAGTTTCGAGCGCTCGCGGGCCATGCTCGGCCTGGTCAGCCGCTACTTCCTGATCGGCAAGCTGGCCGGGGCGCAGGCAGAAAACATACTGGTGGGCGGCGAGGCGCCGGAAAACCTGCCGGTGGCATCGCTGGCCCGGTTCGCGATCCTCATCCGCATGCCGGTTGCTCTGCAACTGGGAATCTTTCCGCCGATGGGGCTGTTGCGCGTGGCGCAGGTGGTCGAGTAACCGGTGGGAATCAAGACCCGGATCGGCATCATCGTCGTTGCCTTCCTCGCCGCCATGATCGCCGGATTGCTGTTCGCCGGCTATCAGCGCGAGGAAGTGCTGCGCCAGCAACTGGAAGTCACGGAGATCAACGGAAGCCGCGCGCTCTGGGGCAAGATCGTCGAGACCGGGCTGCAGCGGATCCGCGAACTTACGCCTACCGTCACCGGGGACCAGTTCCTCCGCACCGCCATTGTCAGCGGCGATCGCGGGCTCATTTCCGAGGCGGCGCGGCGCACGCTGATCTCGCTGCAACGCAACCCGAGCATCACCCGGCTCGATATCGTGTCGCTGTCGCATGAGGTGCTGTATTCTTCGGTCCCCGCGTTTGAACCAACCGCGGCGGCGAGCGAGGATGCGATCGCCGCCATGATCGCCGCCGGCAGCGGGCGCAGCGGCGTGGCAATCGACGCCGAGCGCAACGTAACGCTCTCGGTGGGCATACCGCTGCACGACGAAGACGGAACGCTGCTGGCAATCGCCGTCTGTGCATCCGATATCGGGCTCGCATTGCGGGAACTGCGGAACGATTCCGGCTCGGAAGTACTGGTCGTGAATCGGCGCAGCCGCCTGCTGGCGGGTACCGATCCGCAGATCTGGGACCTGGTGAGCAGTTCGGCGCGGCTGCGAGACGGCGCATCGCAGGTGTTGCGCTTCGACGACCGCGTGTTCTCTCTCGCCGCCTTCCCGCTCGAAGCCGAACTCGGCAACCTGGTTGCGAGCGTGGTGACGGTGCGCGACGTGAGCGCGGCATTCGCCGGGCAGCGGAGGGTGAGCCTGATCACCTTCCTGTCAATAGCCGGCTTCCTGCTCATATCATTATTGGCGCTCTACCTCTACCTGCGGCATGCGCTGTCGCCACTTACCGAAGGGGTGCAGGTACTCGATGCGCTGTCGCGCGGCGACACCCAGGCCACGGTGAAAATCGCCGGCGAGCGCGGCAAGGATGAGCTGGCGCGCATCGCCCTGGCCGTAAATACGTTCCGCAACCAGACCCTGGCCCTGCGCCGCCATCGGCGCCGCGCGACGCGCCGCCAACGCCAGGAGGGGCGCTTCATTCGCAGCGAGATGACGCGCCTGGCCACCACCCTGGACGAGACCGAACGCGAGGATATCCTCAACGATCTGGCAGAGATCGAGGCGCCCAAGGAAGACGACGAGGGCGACCAGGCCGAGGTGCAGCCGGACATGGAAATGGCCGGCGACCTGCAGGTAATGGGGCTCGCCTTCCAGAAGATGGCCGATCGCGTCGGCGTGCAGCAGGAACGACTCCGCAAGCTGGTGGCCGAGTTGCAGGAGGCGCTGCGCACGCAGACCGCCTACCTGGCGCTGCAACACGACCTGCAGGTCGCCACCCGGGTGCAGCGATCGTTCCTGCCCGGCGAACGTCTCGATACCGAGGGCGCCCACATCCACGCGGCAATGCAGACCGCGCGCGAGGTGGGCGGCGACTTCTACGACTTTTTCCCGCTGGACGAAGACCGCACCGTCATCGTGATCGGCGATGTGGTCGGCAAGGGCGTTCCCGCTTCGCTGTTCATGGCGGTTACCCGCACGGTGATCCGCGCCACCTCGCGCTACGTCGAGGACGGACCCGGCAAGTGCCTGGAAATGGTCAACGACACGCTCGCCGACGCATCCCGCGAGGATGTCTTCGTGACCGTCTTCTACGGCATTTTCGACCGCCGCGACGGCACCCTGCGCTATGCCAACGGCGGCCACAACCCGCCGGTGCTGATCGCTCCCGGAAAGGCTGAGCTGTTGCCGCTGACCGGCGGCGTGGCGCTGGCGATGTTCGATGGATTGACCTATGACGACGGCGAGGTGGTAATCCCGCCCGATGGCAAGCTGTTCTGCTATACCGACGGGGTACCGGAGTCAACCGACCTGCAGGAAGAGGAATTCGGCTACGACCGGATGCGCGAGAATCTGCTCGCCAATACCGACCGCAGCCCCAGCGACACCATCGAGGCGATGCTGCGCCGGGTGGAAGATTTCGCCGGCGAAGCGGAACAGTTCGACGACATCGCGATGCTCGTTCTCAGCCGCGAGAGCAAGCCGGACGCGATGGTCGTTCACCGCCTGTCGCTGCGCAACGATCTCGCCGAGATCCCCCGCATTGCGCAGGGAATCGGCACCTTCGCGCGCCAGAGCGGCATCGGCGGCGACCACACCCACGACCTGCAGACCGCCGTGGCCGACGTGCTCACCACCACCATCGACTATCGGCTGCCGGCGGGCAGCACCTACGAAATCGACATCAGGCTCAGTTTCCAGGACGCGGTAGTGGAGGTGGCGGTGGATGACGACGGCCAGCCGTTCGCACTCGTGGATCCACCGCCGGGCCACGACACGAACGGCGACGGTCGTTACATTAGCCGCGTCGGCACCGAGATTGCCCGGCCGGCACAGATCGACGACGTGGACTACCTGGTGATTGGCGGGCGCAATCGGCTGATCATGAGAAAACGGATCGCGGCATGAGTGCCGGCAGACGGCCGACGGCGGTTTATAGTATACTCGGCGCCGCAAACTACACTTGCGGCCGCGTACCGTATCCGTGCGGTGTCGCATCAACAATGAGTACAGGAGACACGTCAGGATGAATATTACCGAGGAACGACAGGGAGACACTCTGATCGTAACCGCCGCTGGGCGGGTCGACGGCAGCAACTCGCAGGAGTTTCAACAGGCCCTCGAAGGGGTGATCGGCGAGGCTGATCGTGCGGTGGTGCTGCAACTGAAGGAGCTGTCCTACATCAGCAGTTCCGGGCTGCGCGTGATGTTGATGGTCGCCCGGATGCTGCAGAAGCGCGGTACCAAGTTCGCCCTCTGCGAGCTCACCGAGTCGATCCGCGAGGTATTCGAGATCAGCGGGTTCGACCGCATCATACCCGTGCACGACAGCCAGTCGGCGGCGGTGGCGGCGGTCGCCGCCAGTTAGGTCCGGCGCAGGCGAGCGATACCTGAACGGAATTCTCGCGGTGTGAGTCAAGAAGTGCACCTGCAGCTTGACGCGCGGCCCGAAGAGTTGCCTCGTTTGGCGGAAGCCGTGGAGGAGTTGGCAGAGCGGGACGACTGGTCCCCCAAGCTGCTTTTCCAGGTGAACCTGGTGATCGAGGAACTCGCGCTCAACGTCATGACGCACGGGCGTGCCGGTGGCGCGCGCCACCTTGACGTTGTGCTCAGGTCGGCGTCCGACACGATTACGGTCGAACTCGCGGATGACGGGCCCCGGTTCGACCCGCTCGAGGAGGCGCCCGAGTTCGACCCGGAACTGCCGATCGATGAGCGGCGCGTCGGCGGCGTGGGCGTTCACCTGGTGCGCACGCTGGTGGATGACGCGAGCTACCGCTACGAAGACGGCAAGAACCGTCTCACCCTCGTGCTGCCGCGCGAGTCCGGAGATTGAACTAAGCCCGTCCGCTGCGCGCCGCTCTGCCGGCGCGCAGTTGCACGAGCAGTACGCTGATGTCGGCGGGCCGTACGCCGCTGATCCGCGACGCTTGGCCGAGAGTCCGCGGCCGCACCAACGCCAGCTTCTCGCGGCTCTCCCGAGACAGCGCCTCGACGGTGCCGTAGTCGAACCGTGGCGGGATTCGGAGCGCCTCGAACCGCTGCAGGCGTTCGATGCTGCGGCGCTCGCGGTCGATGTATCCCTCGTACTTCAGTTCGACTTCGACCTCCCGCAACACCTCGGGCTGCGCCAGCAGGGCGCTCAGGTCCGGGCATTCTCCGCCGCCGGCTCGGCCGCCCCCGCCGCGCCGCGTCGCCCGGCGCCGCGCTGCGGCGGCGCAACCACCTCCGCAAGCAGGGCGTGCAGCCGTACCTCCGGGCGCCGGCACAACGCGGCGGCGCTCTCCGGCCGCTGCAGCTCCTTCATGCCCAGTGACTGCAGCCAGCGGTTCGCGGCCGGCGGCGCCAGCTGTGTTGCGCGCAGTTCGGCGAGCGCCGTTTCCACCATCCGCTGCCGGCGCCGCAACCGGTCCATCTCCGCATTCGCAATCAGACCGAGCTGATGGCCGTACGCGCTCAGGCGGCGGCGGGCGTTGTCCTGCCGCAGCGCCAACCGGTACTCGGCGCGCGAGGTGAACATGCGGTACGGCTCGTGGGACGGCTTGGTCACCAGGTCGTCGATCAGCACGCCGATGTAGGCCTCGTCGCGCCGCAGCACCAACTCCCCGCCCGCCGCGCCGCGTACCGCCAGCGCCGCGTTGATGCCCGCCATCAGCCCCTGCGCCGCCGCCTCCTCGTAACCGGAGGTGCCGTTCACCTGCCCCGCGAAGTACAGGCCGCGCATTAGCTTGCTCTCCAACGTGGCATCCACCTGGTAGGCGGGGAAGAAATCGTACTCCACCGCGTAGCCGTAGCGGGCCACCTCGACCCGCTCCAGTCCCGGCACGGTGCGCAGCGCGGCGAGTTGCACCTCGGCCGGCAGCGAGCTCGAAAACCCGTTCAGGTAGATCAGGTCGCTGTCCAGTCCGTCCGGCTCCAGGAACAGCTGGTGGCGGTCGCGGTCGGCGAAGCGCACCACCTTGTCCTCGATCGACGGGCAGTAGCGCGGGCCGGCGCCGCGAATGCGCCCGGTGAACATCGGCGAGCGGTCGAAGCCGGTGGCCAGGATCTGGTGGGTGGCCGGGTTGGTAAAGGTGATGTGGCAGCTCACCTGCGGCAGCCGCGGAAAGGCGCGCCGGTCGGTGCGCCCGGAGAACGGCGCCGGATCGGCGTCGCCCGGCTGCTCGCTGGTCACGCTGAAGTCGATGCTGTCGCGGCGCAGGCGCGGCGGGGTACCGGTCTTGAGCCGGCCGGTGTTCAGGCCGAGGAGCCGGAATGCCTCGGACAGCCCGCTGGCGGGCCGCTCGCCGAAACGGCCCCCGGCGGTGCCGTTCAGCCCCGTGAACAGTACCCCGTTCAGAAAGGTGCCGGACGCCACTACCAGCGCATGGCAACCGATTTCCCCGCACCGGTCGGTGGTGACGGCCGCGATCCGGTGGTCGCGCACCACCACCCCGGTAACCATCGCCTCCACCACCGACAGCCCGGCCTGGTCTGCCACCATGCGTTGCGCCGCGGCCGCGTAGGCGTCGCGGTCCGACTGGCAGCGCGACGACCAGACCGCCGGTCCCTTGGAGCGGTTCAGCAGGCGGAACTGAATGCCGGTCTGGTCCGCGAGCTCGCCCATCACGCCGCCGAGCGCGTCGATCTCGTGCACCAGGTGGCCCTTGGCGGTGCCGCCGATCGCCGGGTTGCACGACATGCGGCCAATCGCCGCCGCCTCGCCGGTGACCAGGCCGACCGCGCAGCCCATGCGCGCCGCCGCCAGCGCCGCTTCGACACCGGCGTGACCGCCGCCTATGACGATAAGGTCGAACATCTGGTGCGGGTCAAAAATACACCTCGGCGAACAGATCGGCGCCGGCAATGCCCTGTTTCTTGAGAATGTCGAACGCCGCGAAGATCATCTCGCTGTTGCCGCACAGGTAGCAGGCGGTTCCCGGCGCGGCCGGGTGGCCGCGCAAATAATCGGTCACCCGGCCGCGGTAGCTGCCCGGAGGAGCGTCCGCGGCGGCCACCCGGCTCAGGCACGCCAGGTAGCGATCCGCCGGGTACTGCGCGCTGTCGTAGCGTTCGGCCGCGTTCCTGACGCCATGCAGCAGCCGATAGTTCATGCTCGGACGGCTGCGGACCAAGCTGCGGAACGGCGCGATGCCGGTGCCGGAGGCAATGAACAGCAGCGGTTCGGCGCGCCGCGCCGGCGGGATGGTGAAGTACCCGAACGGCCCGTCGCACTCCAGCGCCGCGCCGGCCGGCAGGCGGGCGAGTTGGTGCGACACCGAGCCGCCCTCCACCTGCTTGATCAACACCTCCAGGTACGGGTCCCCGCACCCCGAGTAGATCGAATACTCGCGCCGCGCCGTGCTGCCGGCAACGCCGAGCGTCACGTACTGCCCCGGCTCGAATTGCAATGCGCCCCGCTCCAACCGCAGCACGTAGGCGGACGGGCTCACCCAGCGCACCCCCAGGAGACGAAGCTCAGCCATCCCGCCCCCGATTCCGTATTGACACGGCCATGCCAGATACTATACACAAGACCCTCGTTTACGCCGCACGTACACACTTGCACAACAAGGGGGATAGAATCGACTCGACAGACCAGGGAGACAGTATGCGGTTTTCCCATTTCTGCTCAAACCGAACCGCAATCGTATCGAACCAACTTCAAAACACTCACAGGAGTACAGCATTGTCTTTGAAACGAACCAGAATGTTGGCGCATTCTGTGCTCGCAGTATTTGCGCTTGCCATTCTGGCAGAGCCGGTAGTGGCTCAGAACATGCCGCGCGAAGATACCCTTATCGTAAGAGCCGGCCGAAAATTCGGCGCGCCCGAACTCTACAATCCATACCTGGCCGGACACCGTGGTGAAACCGGCAACTGGTGGATGGCAGAGAATCTCTTCTACATGAACCTGTACCAGGGCGAAATCGAACCCTGGCTCGGCACCTCGTTCGAGTACGGACCCAACCACGACTCCATCACCATCAAGTTGCGCGAGGGTGTCAAGTGGAGCGACGGTGAAGAGTTCAACGCCGACGACGTCGTCTTCACCTACAACATGCTGAAGGAAAATGCTCCCACGCTGCGCTGGTCGGTGTGGATCAAGGAGTGGATGACAGAAGTGCGGGCGGAAGATTCCCACACCGTATTCATCCAGCTGAAAGAGCCCCACACCAGGGCGCATTACAGCTTCCTGATCGGCCTCTGGGTGCCGCCGATCGTGCCTGAGCATATCTGGTCACAGGAAGACCCCACCACCTTCAAGAACTGGCCCGACCCGGTGTGGACCGGCCCCTACAAGCTGGTCGATACGAGCGCCGAGGCGGTTTCCTGGGAGCGCCGCGACGACTATTGGGCCAAGGACGTGATGGGCGAGTTCCCGGGCGCCAAGTTCCTGCTGGTCACCGGACCCGGTCCGGCCGAAAAGATGATGATCGAGCAGATCGAGAGCCGCATGGACGTGTGGTCCGGCTTCACCAAGTCACAGTACGAGACGGTCGTGAAGCGGAACGACACCATAGACCTCTGGGTGGCGCTCGACCCGTGCACGCGGGCACTCTGGTTCAACATCCAGCGGCCGCCGCTGGACCAGGCTGAAGTACGCTGGGCGGTTTCCTACGCCATCAACAAGAACAAGCTGAACTTCGCCGCCTTCGAAGGGGTCACGCGCACTTCCAAGCTGCCCTATCCGTACTACGGAACCATCACTCCCTACCTGGAAGACTGGAAGGAGATGCTGGAGAAGTACAACACCGAAGAGTACGATCCCGACAGGGCGGTCGCGATCCTGGAGGACCTCGGCTTCGAGAAGGGGCGCGACGGCATCTACGTTTCTCCGGACGGCATCCGGCTCTCCTGGGTGATCATTTCTCCGCCCTGGAGCGGTCACCGCGAGATGGCGCAGAGCATCAGCGAGGATCTCAAGGCAATCGGCGTCGATGCATCGTGGAAGGTGCTGGAACCGGCGCCTCACGGTGAGGCGTGGCGGCGCAACGACTACGACATGAACGTGGCTTGGGCGTGCGCCGAAGGACTCGGTCAGGCCTGGGATCCGTACGCCTGGCTGGAAGGCTTCCACAGCAAGTATGCCCTGCCGGAAGGCGAATCCGCCGACCAGAACCGCATTCGCTACCAGAACCCCGAGTACGACGCGCTCCTGGACGAGCTGACCGGACTGCTCCCCGACGATCCTCGCGCCGACGAGGTGCTCGCGCAGGCGCAGGAAATCTACATGCGGGACCTGCCGGTGATCGGTACCCTGCAGACGGTTACCTCGAATACCTACGACACTCTGCATTGGAAGGGCTTCCCGAGCGAGGAAGATCCGTACATTACGCCGTTTCACTGGTGGCCGCACTTCCTGTTCACATTGCTGAACGTCGAGCCCCAGTAAGCCGGCAAGTACAACGGCCATTCGTTTCTTTATTCCCCCTCTCCCCGGGCACATCCTGCCTCCGGGAGAGGGGGAGACCTTGTACCCGCGGAAGGAGTATCCATGCCCGGTCTTGTGACCTACATCGCGCGGCGGTTGATAGCGTATCTATTGACGGTAATGATCGCGATTACCGCGAACTTCTTCATTCCGCGGCTGATACCGGGCGACCCCATCTCGGCGCTCATCGACCAGATGGCTCAGCACGGCGAGGTAGTCTCCGGCGGCGCCGAGATCGTGGCCGCGTACAAGGAGCAGTTCGGTCTGAACGGCACCTGGATGGAGCAATACTTCCGCTACTTGTGGAGCCTGCTGCGCGGCGACCTCGGACCGTCGATCATGGCATTTCCCACTACCGTGCAGGAGCTGTTGGTAACCGCTCTGCCGTGGACCATGGGGCTGCTCCTGGTGGCCACCGTGATCAGCTGGGTGCTCGGCAATCTGCTCGGCGCGATGGTCGGCTGGCGCCGCGATTCGAAGGTGAATTCGGCGCTTGTGGTGGTCAGTCTCTCGCTCAACCAGATTCCCTATTACTTTGTTGCCCTGCTGCTCGTCTTCTTCTTCTCCTACAACCTGTCCATTTTCCCATCTTCCGGTGGTTTCAGCCTCATCGGCGGCCGCCCGGAAGGCATGCGGATGGTGTGGGACATCCTCTACCATGCGACCCTGCCGGCGCTGTCGATCGTGATCTCCTCGGTCGGTTTCTGGGTTATCACCATGCGCTCCATGATCCTCTCCACGCTTGGCGAAGACTACATCCTGCTGGCCGAGGCCAAGGGCCTGAAACGGCAGGTCATTCTGAACAAGTACGCGCTCAGGAATGCCCTCCTGCCGCAGGTAGCAGCATTCGGAATTGCGCTCGGGTTCGTCATGAACGGCTCCATACTGACCGAGACCATCTTCAACTATCCAGGTCTCGGGGCACTGCTCCTGTCGGCGATCGGCAACCTCGACTACAACCTCCTGCAGGGCATTTTGCTGCTTACCATCCTGTCGGTGCTGACCGCCAACCTCATCCTGGAGATCCTGTATCCGTTTATCGATCCGCGCATCAGCCATGGAGGTGACTGACCATGACGGCGTCTCTCGCTTCTTCCGCTAAGGAAGTCTTCAACTTCGTGTTCCGCCGCAACGCCAAGCTGACCACCGGCTTCGTGATCATATTCGTGCTCGTCCTGATCGCCGTGATCGCCGATCTGCTCGCTCCCTACGACGTCGCATCGATCGGCCTGCACGGGCCCGACCTGCCGCCCTCGTTCCAGAACCTGCTCGGCACCGACACGCTCGGGCGCGATGTCTTCGACCAGTTGGTGCACGCGGTCCGGCAGTCGCTGATCATCGGCTTCTTTACCGGGCTGGTGGGCCTGGTGGTCGGATTGTCGGTGGGCATATTCAGCGGCTATCGCGGCGGCCTGGTGGACGACTCGCTGCGCAGCGTGACCGACGTGTTCCTGGTCATACCGACCATTCCCCTGCTCGTGGTGCTGTCATCCTACGTCAGGTTTCTTACCATTCCCGCGCTGGTCCTGATCCTGGCCGTATTCGCCTGGCCATTCCCGGCCCGCACCTTCCGCTCGCAGGTGCTTAGCCTGCGCAAGCGCGAGTTCATCAACCTGGCCAAGCTGTCGGGGATGAGCGACATGAAGATCGTGTTCCGGGAAATCCTGCCCAACATGCTGCCGTACGTGGGCACCACCTTCGCAAATTCCGTCTCCGGGGCGATCCTGGCCGAGGTATTCCTGGAGATTCTCGGACTGGGGCCGCAGAATACCACCACGCTGGGTGTCATGGTGTACTGGGCGATGTGGCGGGGGGCGATGATCCGAGGGATATTATGGTGGGTGTTGCCGCCGATGATTATCCTGGTGCTGATCTTCATCGGCTTGCAGTTGATCAACATCGGCCTCGACGAGGTGTACAACCCCAGGGTGCGCAAGGGAGGGAGCACGCCGGCATGACCGAACTTGCCCTCAAGGTGGAGGATCTCAAGGTCTGGTACTGGACCGATCGCGGGCCGGTGAAGGCGGTCGACGGCATCGACCTCGAAGTAAAGAAGGGCGAGCGATTCGGCATTGTCGGCGAGTCGGGCTGCGGAAAGTCGACCACGGCGATGACGCTGCTGCGCCTGATCAAGCCGCCCGGCTCCGTCGAGCAGGGCCGCATCCTCCTGGATGGCGACAACCTGCTCGACCTGAACGACGAACAGATGCGGTCGGTGCGCTGGAGCCGGATTTCGTTGATTCCGCAGGGGTCGATGAACTCGCTCAACCCGGTAGTCAAGATCGGCAGCCAGATAACGGACGCGGTTACCGCCCACGGTGATTCCGTGGCGCGTGCGGAAGCGAAGGCGAAGATCATCGAGATGCTTGGCATGGTCGGCTTGCCGGCGCGCGTGTACAACATGTATCCGCACGAGCTCTCCGGCGGCATGAAGCAGCGCGTGTGCATTGCCATGGCGATTATCCTGCAGCCGCAGGTGATTATCGCCGACGAGCCGACCAGCGCACTCGACGTGGTGGTGCAGCGCGTGGTCACGCAGACCCTGATCAAGGTGCAGGAACGGCTCGGCGCGGCGCTGGTTATTATCGGTCACGACATGGGGCTGCTGGCGCAACTGGTGGACCGTCTGGCGGTGATGTACGCCGGCAAGGTGGCCGAGGTGAGTCCGGCCGAGGATATCTACAAGGATCCCCTGCATCCGTATACCCAGCTCCTGATCGGTTCGGTGCCTTCGGTAAAGGAGAAAAAACCACTGGAGGGCATACCGGGGTTGCCTCCCACCCTGCTGGCGCCGCCGCCGGGGTGCATCTTTCATCCGCGCTGCCCGCACGCCACCGAGCGCTGCCGGGCGGAAGTGCCGCAATACCGCGAGGTCAGGCCGGGGCGCATGGTCGCCTGCCACCTGTACGAATGAGTGAACCGACCAGAATGAGCAACCGGCTGCTGGAAGTGAAGAACGTGAGGAAGGTGTTCGGCCGCGGCGGCATCGGCCGGCAGCACGAAACGATTGCGCTCGACGATTTCTCCCTCACGCTGTATGACGATGAGCCGAAGATCACGGCAATCGCCGGCGAATCGGGCAGCGGCAAGACCACGCTCGCGCGCCTCATTCTGGACTTCATCAAGCCGACCTCGGGCGAGATCCTGTGGCGGGGCCGTAACATCCACAAGATGTCGAAGAAGGAGCTGATGTCGTACCGGCACGAGTGCCAGGCCGTGTTCCAGGATCCGTACGCCGCGTTCAACCCGTTCTACCGGGTCGATCACCTGTTTCACATGGCGGTTACGGAATTCAAGCTGGCGCGGCGCAAGGCCGACGAGGCACGCATCATTGGCGACGCACTCGAAGTGGTGGGCCTGCGGCCAGGGGAGATCCTGGGCAAGTACCCGCACCAGTTGTCAGGCGGCCAGCGCCAGCGGCTCATCGTGGCGCGCGCGTTCCTGCTCAAGCCGCGCCTGATCGTGGCCGACGAGCCGGTTTCGATGATCGACGCCTCGCTGCGGGCAATGATTCTCGACATCATGCTCAAGCTGAAGGACGATTTCGGCATCAGCTTCCTGTACATTACCCACGACCTGTCCACCGCCTACCAGATCAGCGACCGCATCTTCATCCTGTACGAGGGCACGGTGTCCGAAACCGGCGATGCCACCCGGGTCATCGGCAACCCGCAGCACCCCTACACCCAGCTTCTGATCGGTTCCGTCCCCAACCCCGATCCCGCCCTCAAGTGGTCGGAGGACATAGAGGTGTCGGCGGAGGAGGAGCTCGGCAAGGGCGACAAGGCCGGCTGCAAGTTCTACAGCCGCTGCCCGCACGCCATGGAGGAGTGCCACCAGAGCCCGCCGCGGCTGTACGAGGTGGGCGAAGACGGCCACTACGCCTCCTGTTTCCTGTACAAGGGCAGCGGCTGAAGCCCGGCGCTGCCGTCAGCGGCGCGCGGCACGAATCTGCCGCCAGTACTCCAGCGGCTCGATGCCGCGCTCCAGCGCTTCGGCGGTGGCCAATGCCGGGGCAAACCCGGAGGCGAGTCCGATCACCTCCTCGACCACCCGCACCGCCTCGTCCGTGCGGCCGAGCTTGGCGTACGCAATCGCCAGCCAAACGCCGACGGTGGCGCGGGTGCCAAGGTCGCCGCCGGCATACGCCGTGCGCATCTCTGCCACCGCCCGCTCGGGGTCGCCGCCGAACGCGGGCGGGGTGTTCAGCAGCCCGATCCCGTAATTCAGGCGCGCCAACTGATTCGCGGGGTCCAACTCGAGCGCGGTCTCGGTGACCTGCCCGGCCGTGCCGGCGTAGCCGACCACGTTGAGCGGATTGACGGCGATCATCTGGCCGACAATCGCGCCGTACAGCGCGTACCCGGCGGCGAATGCAACCTTCAACTCGGCAAAACGGCGAATGTGGTCGTGTGCGCGCGGCAGGTGCGCGCCCTCGCCGGCGCTCCACCACAGCTGGTTGAACGCCTCGAACTCGATCCAGGCCAGCAGGTAGTGCTGCGCGGGCGGATCGTCCGCGAGCGCCTCGGCGCGCTCGAGCCAGCGCTCGGTATCGGCGGCCACCCGCTCCGGGGTTGGCGTGCCGAGGATCGTTTCATGATAGTAGCGTTCGAAGTCGGCCAGCAGCCGCACCGCTTCGGGCGACGGCTCGTAGTCGGCCAACTCCTCGCTGCCGTCCGCAAACCCGGCGGCAGCACACAGCAGCAGCACCGTCGCAACCATCGCCCCGCGCCCCGGCACGCGATCGCACATTACGGAGGGTGCGGGGGGCACGGGCGTGTCCATCGCCGCGAGTATATCCGCGGCTGGGCGCCGGCGAGAATCAGCAGCCCAAGCAACGCAGCAGACGGGCGGTGCTATTTGCCGATGCAGAACTCGGCGAAGATTCGGTTCAGCACGTCGTCGCTGGCCACGATGCCGACAATCTCCTCCAGGTGAGAGACCGCGTCGCGCAGGTCGGCGGCTACCAGTTCGCCGCCAATCGCCGCCGCCGCGGCCTGCTCGGCGCGCGCCAGCGCGGTCTCGGCGCGCTGCAAGCTGTCGCGGTGGCGAACGCTGGCCACCAGCGCCGTGCGTTCAGTGTAGCCCGCCCCCACGGTGCGCTTCAGCAACAGGTCGCACAGGTCGTCGAGCCGCGCTCCGGTGCGCGCCGACACCGCCAGCTCGCACGGCGGCGCGCCATCGGCAACAACAGCCGGCGAAGGGTCGAGCGGCTCGCGGCGCCCCGGCAGGTCACGGCAATCGGCAAGATCGCACTTGTTGGCGATTACCACTACCGGGATGCCGGTGGCGGCGGTGGCGGTGCGCACCTGGCACAGCGCGTCATTCGGAAACGACTCGTCGGCGGCACAAACGAACAGCACCAGGTCGGCGTCCGCCGCCGTGGCAATGCTGCGCTCCACCCCCAGGCGCTCCACGGTCTCGTCGGTCACCCGCAGCCCGGCCGTGTCGTACAGGCGCACTGGCACGCCGTGGATATCCAAATCCTCGCGAATCACGTCGCGCGTGGTGCCCGGCACGTCGGTGACCAGCGCGCGTGCTTCCTGAGCCAGGCGGTTCAGCAGCGATGACTTGCCGACATTGGGCGGCCCGGCCAACACCACGTGGATGCCGTCGCGCAGCATGCGCCCGGCGCGGAAGGTGGCGAGCATCCCCGCGATGGCGGTGCGCACCCCCCGCACCTCGGCTGCGACCAGTTCCGCCGGCGCCAATTCCACGTCCTCCTCGGCGAAGTCCAGCGCCAGTTCCACGTGTGCGGCGCAGTCCAGCAGTTGCTGCCGCAACGCCGAGACGCGTGCGCCCAGGGCGCCGCTCAAACGATTGCGTGCGCCGCGCAACGATGCCGCGGTGGCGGACCGGATCACCTCGGCCACCGCCTCGGCCTGGGTCAGGTCGAGCTTGCCGTTCAGGAAGGCGCGGCGGGTAAACTCGCCGGGCTCCGCGCTGCGCGCGCCCTCGTTCAGGAGCGCGCTCACCACGGTCGCGGCCACCAAGCCCGAGCCGTGACAGGTAATCTCCACCGTGTCCTCACCGGTGTAGCTGGCCGGCGAGCGAAACACCGTGGCCACCACGTCGTCGACGACTTCGCCGGCCGCCTCGCCGCCATCCGGCCGGTCGGCGGGCGGGCGCACGATGTCGCCATAGTGAGCGGTGTGGGATGCCGCCTCGCGCAGCGAACCGCGCCCGCGAAACACCGCGTCGGCCACCGCCAGTGCGCCGGGACCGCTCAGCCGGACGATCGCCAATGCGCCGGTACCGGGCGGCGTGGCGATGGCGACGATGGTGTCCTGCTCGGGATCGGAGACCGCGGTCGGCGCCTCGTTCATGACGGCCGGTGCTCGCGGGCCGGCGCTTCCGCCGCGCCAGTGATGCGCGCCACCGCCCAGCGCGCGTGCTCCGCCACGCCGCGGTCGCGGTCGCCCGTCAGGCGGCGCAGTTGCGGCAGCAGTTCGACCGCACCCCGGTTGCCGGCCACGGTGCAGGCGTTGCGCACCAGGCGGTCGCGGCCGGCGCGCATCAGCGGCGATCCGGCGAACCGCGCCACCATGTCGTCATGGCTGCGCAGCTCCAGCAGCGGCGCCAGTCCCAGGACATCGCCGGCACGCCAGTGCAGCAGGTCGGGCTCGGGGGTGGCTTGAGCGCGTACCGTCCACGGGCACACCTCCTGGCACAGGTCGCAACCGAACAGCCAGTCCCCGATCGCCGGGCGCAGTTCCTCGGCCACCGGGCCGCGGTGCTCGATGGTGAGGTAGGAGATGCAACGCCGCGCGTCGAGCTGGTAGGGGGCGACGATCGCCCGCGTCGGGCACACGTCGATGCAGAACGAGCACTCGGTGCCGCATCTTTTTTGCACGCGGGCGGGGGCAGGAGCGGGCGCGGGCGCGATGGCCAGCGTGGTCAGCACCTCGCCGATGAAGAACCAGCTGCCATGCTCGCCGTTGATGGCCAGGGTGTGCTTGCCGCGGAACCCGACCTCGGCCGCGACCGCGTGGTGCGCCTCCAGCAGCGGCGTCGCGTCCACCCCGGTACGGAACTGCTCGCCCGGGTATCGTTCCGTTAGCAGCCGCACCAGGCTGCGCAGCCGCCCTCCCAACAGCTTGTGGTAGTCGCGGCCCCAGGCGTACTGGGCCACGCGCCCGGCCGCCGGCAGCGATTCGTCGCTGGCGGCGCCGCGCCGCGCCGGGTCGCTGCCCGCGCCGCAGGTGCCGGGTCCGCCGGCTGCCGGCGCGCCGGTTGCCGTCGCCGGCGCA